>JAABUW010000785.1_pt1 | contig 58712 bp, 43 predicted proteins | sample 5560081 | NCBI WGS metagenome assembly JAABUW01 (sample SAMN10711882, study PRJNA513363) | rock metagenome | isolation source: Antarctica rocks | place: Antarctica: Victoria Land, Knobhead sud | reverse complement strand
CACACCCTCACCCCCCTCACCACAGCCCTTCCAGCACCCAACCACTCAACTTCCCGCTCAACATCCTACCTAGCGCCAACATCCCTTCCCCCCCTCTCCCCCTCCATCCTCTCTCGCTCCTCCTCCCGCACGCGCCTGCGCCCCGCGCACCCCCGCCCCATCCCCGCATCTACTTCCTTGCCGATTACAGGTGCGAAAGGACGGAGTAGGAGATCTGCCCCGGCAATTGAAGATGAGGGGTGGTTGATCCGCACGGCGTCGCATCTGGCGGGGCAGAGCTTGGAGGAGAAAGGGCAGTCGTGGCTTGCGACGCGCGAGTCTAGTACTTCGCTTGCCAATGCCGCTGCTACGGCTAATTTGGATGCGGATGATGAGTATGATGCTTACTCCCCTGAATTCTCGCGCTCGAGGATTCCCACACCCGTGGCGTCGCGCTCGAGGATGAATTCAAGAGTGACCAGTCGGCGTGGAAGTACGTTTTCGGAAACTCAGCCGGGGCTCGAGGAGGTGGGACCGGATTTCGTGGATTTGGCCGAGGAAGACGAGGGGCTAGAGGCGGAGGAGGAGGTCGATGAGGGCGAGATGAGAAAGGTCGTCATGGGCAGGGTTGGTGGATGGGTCGATTGGGCGGTTGGATGGATGGATTTTAGGGATTCAGGGGATGCCGGAGAGGAAGATGAGGGTGAGGAAGGGGGATGGGTAGTGGAGTGGAAGGATATTGTTGCAGCTATTGATCGAAAGGCGATTGCTGAGGAGCGGAGGCGGAGGAAAATGGGGTTGGGAAGGGGGGATGATGGGAGGAACGAGAAGGGAGAGGGCAAACGGGATGAGAAGGGGGTGGGAGTGAAGGCGCCAGAGGGGGATGTGGGGATTCTGGGGGATGCGAAATGGTTGCTGGCAGTGGCGAAGAAGATTGTGCTGTGAGATTTGCTCTTGGGATCCAAAGGGAAGAGATCCAAGGATCAGCTATCTTGCACGATCCTACCAGAACGGCAGCAGATCTTTATGAGCTCTTCTCACTCAAGAGGCTAGACCTCGGAGGAGTGGAGCAGATTTCAAGTTTTATATCTCTCACTCAGTCAGCTTAAGAGTTTGAAGGATTGAGAAATCATCTGCCACCCATGGATCGTCTCCGTTCCCTCTAGTCGTTGGTTTTGCACTCCCGCAATCGGTGGTCTACTATTTTCTTAAGCATCATTGGCCAATGACAAATTTTTTTCGAATATTTTTTATATTCGGTGTATACGTCACTCCGCTACCCCTTTCTCAACCCATACACATACACCGAGGCTCTCACCCGTGCTAACGGCTCACGCTATATGTAACGGCCGACCATCACGGCCTTGACACCGCTTCCAACGATCATTGCTTACAACCCACATAGGATCGCCGCTCAACTAAACTTCAACCCTCGGCTCGGATCCCATTGCCCACCTTGCATCCTCGGGACACTCCTCGTATTCGGATAAGCAGGATTATGCACATTTTCGATCCCATTTATATGAGCCTGCTGGCTCGGCCTCCCAAAATTGATGCCCATCTCCGGTGACCAAACGCCAGGCGAGGGAGCTGGCGGTGAAGCCACTGCCGCTCTGGTAGGGGTTGGGGCCGTGAGAGGGGCTGTCCCGGGTGCTTTCTCGCTGCAGTGTGATCGCAGAGTTTCCCGTTGTTTCTGATCTTGGAGGTTATTGGTTTGTGTGAGGTTGAGCGAGGATAGGGCGTTCGAGAGGTCGTTTTCGAATTGGGCAGCTTCGACGCGGCGCTGGTAGGCAAAGTTCTTGCACTCGTCTTTGAAGCGGGTGACGATGTTGGCGAGATCGTTGTAGAATTTGCGGCCGGTATTGAGATTGGAGACGATTTCTTTGTATTTAAAGTAGGCATTCTCCAGGCGTTGGAGGGCCTGTTCTCGTTCTTTCGTTGAGAAGTCGCCGCGTCGAGCGTTGGCGAAGGCAGTGTTTGCTTCTTTCAGTTGGGAGATGTTTTCTTGCTCTTGCTTTTCGTCCACTACTGTTTGTCGATCAACGTCATAGCGCTGAAGACGGTCTTCAAACATGTTCTCGAACTGGGCGGGTTCGATCTTTTGCATGGGAAATTCTCGTTCGAGACGAGCTGTTTCCGCAAGTATTGCTGGATTAATGTCGTCAGCTTTGGCCTTGTCGCGGACCCTTTCAATTATCTTCTTTCGTCTGCTCTCAAGCCGGCCGACTTCATTTAACTGGCCTCTCAACGCAGATGCAGCTCTTTCAACATTTGGGGTCATTGTCGCTCTCCGACTACTTGGTACATATTCCTCAAGATCTCGATCAGTGCCACAAAGCACCTGAAGGATAGATTCGCAGTCCTTTAGCTTCCCCTTAACGAGCTCATCACTGCTATTAGCAGATTCCAGATAGCTATTGATCTCAGCAGCTTGCTTGTACAAATGTTCAGCCGCCTGCTGTGATGGCTGCCGAGTCCATCTGTCTGTCCCATACTTAAGCTTAGCGCGATCATCCTCAGCCGACTCAGACTGAAGAAGTTCAACACCTTCCTGGTAGATGGTCGCATCGTTTGCTCTAAGCTTCGAGATTTCATGCATTGAGCGGCGTAACCGATGAAGGCCCTCCTGCTGGCGGATCTCTTCGGCGTGAGAAGTCAGTGTTGGCGGTAAACCCAATGGTTTCTCAAGAGCTTGAAGCGATCCCGGTAAATTGAGTGATTGTAGGAGATCCCGTAACGTGTTCGTCATGCTTTCCAACTCGTCAATCACACATGTATTGACCAATCTGTCTTTTCGCTCTTGATATATGCTAACTGCTATGTGAACGGCGTATGGTACCAACTTTGCAAACAACGGCTGTCCGAAAGCTCCCTTGTCGCCCAATGTTGAAGCTGGATCAGAGACCTCCGTTGGTGTTCTTGGAGTGGCCATGCCAGCACGATCAAGAGTCTTCAGCTCCGATTTAGGAGGCACTGGCATCAAATATATCACATCGTTGTCCTTCTCTGCTCTTTTCAGATCTTCAGATACCCTAGACTTGAGACCATTGAGGTCGCCTAGAACGATCTTATTTATCCACCTTGACTCCTTTAGTGCTTCATTGACACAGACTAAGCTGTCTCTCAGCCTCGCAACCTCCTCTCCGTACCTGTGCTTGTCTAAACAATCGCGGGATGCCCTATATTGGGCAGCCGCCGCAAAGTGATGATGCTTAGCCGTCATATGATGGATCCAGTCAGTGCTAACTATATCCGACTTCGTCCCGTACTCGGCAGCCTGGTCGTAGAAATCTGACACCTTCGCGGCTAGCTTCGCGATCAAGCTATCCTTGAGCCCATCCTTGACAGCTTTGGACCAGAAGCACTCCTGGGCTTGCGCTAGCAGTAGCTGCTGGAGGCTCTCCAACGTCATCATATCCATGTCTTCTGGTGGTGTAGACCGCAGATCGGGTATTATGTCATTCTTGAGATATGCAATAACGCCAGCAGCTTGACAGAAGTAGTTGCATGCTGACTTGAGTCCTTCGCTTGTGCTCCGATTCAGTGAGACGGCAAGTTGAGAGTAGAGTGAAGCGAGGTTGTAGAGAACATTCGCCAGCTCAAATCGAATATTACTCTGTGATACTGCGAGATATAAGCAATTGAAGTCACCCAGTGGCAGCCAGTGGACGTACTAGGTGTTCGTGTATTGAACCCTAGCGCAGGATACCAAGTAAAGTCTGCCCCGACCTGTCATACCCCATCGTCAGCGTTTGGTATGACGAGGTCGTAGTGCTCTTTCTATACGCCCAGGAATCGAGTGTCCAAAACTTGCTCACATCGATAGGGAACTTTCCCCCAATCCAAACCAATTGCGCCGCATATGCTGTTATTTTCTTAATACCGCTGACATGGGCTTCGAGGGTGTTGACAGCATCTGCACGCAATTTGTCCATGGCTTCAAGATCGTGCTTGAACATATCGGGGTGCTGGTCATATTTGGTTGAGATATACTGCCTGATAGCAGCGGATAGCGATACTGAATGGGTCCTTCGAAAGGGCAAAAAGAGTATATTTCTATGGGAGTTTATTAGCAGAGGCTGGGGTGAGGTATAGAGGCACTTACGAAGCCATGCCCTGCGTGAAGGTTGTCAGAGTTGCGCAGCCGTGTCTTTAGAGAAGATCGCTTCTCTCCAGTCACCTAGTGAGCTGCCCCGCTGACGTCGATTTGCCCTAACCCTAAGGGTACCTTTTATACTTCAGCTACACTACACGGGGGAGGCCTGAGGCTTCTCCTATACTTACCATACAAATTAGGATGTAAACAAAGAAGACGCGGATGTTTTGTGTGGAGTTGAGAAGGCGTCCGGTTTGAGATGGTCCCGACGCTGTTTATAATGCGGCCTAGTGACTTTTTGTTTTCAGCTGCCGAAATAAAAACATAGATCTCTTGTATTGATAGTAGTATTTCTGGTCAAATATTCACCTGGGCGACGCCCTATCCGCGTGGCCTACATAGGTTCTATGTATCTAATCTATTCCTTGATGACTGGGACCAAAATCTCTCCTTTTCTCTCTCATAGCAAGCGTCTCAATCTGTGATGGCATACTAGACGCACCCCCAAACTCTATGGGCATAATATGCGTTTCCTCCAACTCTGGGGACAGGAGGAATTGTAATCATGTATATGAATAATTATGTACATTCAAGTTCGCCCGTTTGGGTCGAGGAGAAAAAGGGACACTCCGATCCCTCTAACCATAGGCCTCTGATCCCTCTAACCATAAGCCTCTGATCCCTCTAAAAGTACGCCTCCGCCACAAACATCTCAGCATCCTCACATAGAGAGACTGTCGACTACGAAAAAGTCTGCTCTCCACCACATATCTCGTACCCATACTCCCGAAGCTCCATTGCTGAGACTGAAAGACATAAAGGGGAGTTTGCCACCTTAAATCTGAAGAGTCCCACAATTCTCCCTTCAGCATCTAATATTAGAGAACCGCAACTCCCATCTACAGGTTCGTCACCATTTTCAAAGATATGCCATTGGTGCGTCACATAGTCTTTGTTTCCTCCATCAGATATCGTTGCGCCCAGAGCCATTGTTACTCCTTCGCAGCTTCCAGAAAATGGATTGTTCATAGTGAGGGCATCGTAGACTCGTAGGTGCGGGGGGTAGGCAGGTAAGATTCCATTTATTCGAATGCCATCAGGTTCAGTTTGGGTTCCAAAAGTCTCATTAACGTATCGCAGGCCAGGATTAAGTCTTGCAATGGATATATCGGTATTTGGGAGACTCTCTATGATCTGTCCAATGATGATACCATTGTGGGGGTTTGGATGGTAAACCAATCCATCCTCTTCAAATCCTTGCGTAGCGACTGTGATGAATATTTGGCCTTTCTGATTTGAAACAAGGATGCCAGATGTTGTTGTCTTGAACCCCTCTTCGCTTTCCCCGTTTCTAATAACGGTGCGGACCGAGGAGCTTAACATGACTCCTGGACGGAGAAGAGCATTCCGCGCGGTCGTGTATACAGTATCATCATACTCTACGCATTGCGGCGATTTGCTCCTTAGTGCTGCTGGATCTGGCTCAGGGGCTTCTGATATGGTCCTGTAAAATGCTGGATTGGAGGCGATGTGGGATGGAAGGAGCTTGGTGTCGGTGCGATCTGGAATAGTAATTTGCCAAAACCCGCCAAACCAAAAGATATCTCTGGTCTTTATTTTCAATTCCTGGAACACTGTCACCGCCTGTCATAGAACGTCCTGGTTGTAGTCAATCTTATTATGTAGATCCAGGTCTTTAAGGGATCTATGCCCTCGTCCCAGCCGCCCTCTATCAAAAGACTCTACCCATTCGTCTGTACTGAATTGCACGGGAAGTCCTCCAATCGTGAGCGGCCATGGTTTGGGTGGGATTTTTCGTACTCGGATCATGAGATAAGGTGGGTATACATCAGCACCAAAGGTGGTCCGGAAAAGCCTTAATAGATGTGAAAAGTCTCCCTCAGGAGGGGCTGTCGCTCGACCGGCTTCGACAAGCGAATACGGGAGTTCGATCCTCCTCGACTGTGCAAGGCCCTCCTCAAGCTCTTGGCTTGCCTGCCCCGGTAGAACTTCGTACTGTGCCTCTATTTGACCGTTAATCAGCGTATCTTGAGAGTAAAGAAACGGAACAAGCACTTACCTGGAACGAGCTCTTCTCCAGATTTCCCCTTCAGCTTCTTCATTGGTGGCACTGTTCCTGTGGCCGAAGCTGCTCTTTTGGGCGGCAGAAGCATAGTGATGTAAGGCAGGCATCGCTTTTCAGGTGGCGGCTGCTTTGAGCGTCGGGAGGAAGGGAAAACTGAGTTTGACTTGGGGTTTGAGGGAGAGAATTGCAGGACTCTAGTAGAATCCATTTTCAGTAGTGAATCTAGAGTCGGAAGTTGTTGGTTTCGAAGGTTCAGGAGTATCTCTGTTCGCTCTTTAGCAGCTAACTATATATGGTCTAGCTTCCGGGTATCCCTTGCTATGAGAGGGCAATGTGGGACAGTGGGAATGACTCAGTGAGCAGAATGTGAATGAACGCTAGCCAGATACGGCATGCTTTACTAGATGAGGTAACTCACACGTCGCGCATTCCCACACCCCATTTCCTTCCACTGCCAATCCTGCTATTGCTTCTTTATTTGACCTTCCTGCCCACTGTTAACATCGTCAACATGTTCAAATCCACCTCCTTCGCTTCGGACTGTGCTGACCCGCTGTCGTCGCCCCCTTTAATCCCACCGCCCTCACAATTTCGATTTCATCGATGAGATCGATGCTCACATTGCTTCATACGTCGACGATTCTAGCAGTTAAGCGACGTCAGCTGTTTGAAATGACGAAGTCAGTGAATCTGACAGCGAAAGAGTTGACAATTTACTGAAATTTCATTGATAACGTGTGAGCTTGAAATAAGTCTTCTGAGCGAATTTATGTCAGCGAGTTGAGATGTTCAATTTTTTGATGTCGATTCTGACAATCAAAAGCATGAAAAGGCAGTGATAATGATTTTATCCGACGATAGAGAGTGAAAGAAGCAATAACTACGCTTCAGAAGTCAAAGAAAGACGAAGCTATACAGAAGAGAAAGACGAAGCGGGCTGCTGAGAAGCTTGTCGATCAGCGAAACAAGATCTATGTTAATTGGCTAGTAAGCGAAGACTTAGATAAGAACAACGAGGATGAGCTCGATGAGGCAAAGGAGTATTTCGAGGAGGGCAATCTGTCTATGACCACTGAAGATCGCTTGAGGGAGCTGGCTCCCTATGGTATAACACGTCTACTGCCCGGAGCTTCGCCCAAAAGACGACGACGGCATCACTAGGGGTAGGTGGAGGGATGGCGTTAAAAATGAGATTATACAAAAATCTATTGAAATTTTGACTCTATATCTTCATGCCTTCATAATTTGGCGACAGCGAGATTGACCTGTAATCTCTGCTGTTTACTATGGCAACTGGAAGAGAAACACTAAAAGTCCCCTACTTGGTGGCTTGCATTAGCGTAGCTGAAGTATAAAAGGTCTCGACACATAAGGGCTGTTTCGTAAATGTGATTGCTGTGGAGATTCGAAAGCATGTATATACAAAACCCTCCAAAGAGTTGCTGTGACCGGCAGTACAAGAGGTATTCTATCTGGTATCTGCCCGCATCTGGTCAATAAAGGCCCTGCTCCCCCACTCACCTACAGCTGTCGTCTTGTAAACTACACGACAACTTTACAATGGCCCCACTCGTCTGGCTCATAACAGGCTGTTCCTCCGGATTTGGAGAGATCTTTGTACCCAGTCTCCTCGCCCGCGGTGACAAAGTGATTGCTACAGGGCGAAATGCCTCTGAGCGTCTTGCCCATCTCGCGGGCACTGATGCGAAGATCCTAGATCTGGACGTTACCAGCTCGCAGGACATTCTCAATGCCAAAATTCAAGAAGCAATCAAGTTCTACGACGGCATCGACGTGCTGGTGAACAATGCTGGCTATGTGGAAGCAGGTTTGGCGGAGGAAGTGAGGTACGTTTGCAGGGCTCTACTAGTCCATTGGAGGCCGACAATTACCTGACATCCTTTGCAGCCATGAGCGATGGGTAGATCAGATTAACACCAATCTATTCGGTGCTGTTGATATGACTCGGGCTATTCTGCCTCACTTCCGCGCGAAAAGATCTGGAAAGATTGTCTTTGTCGGCTCTACTGGCGGCTGGGCGGGTGAAGTAGGAGCGGCTCCATACTGCACCACCAAGTTTGCATTGGAAGGTCTGTTTATTTTCCAACCCCCAAACTCCAGATTGCATACTCACAGATCAGGCTACGTTGAATGCCTACAAAAGGAAATCGCACAGTTCGGCATCCAAGCTATTATTTTCGAACCCGGCTACTACCGCACGAAGATATTCTCGGCTCAGAATTGCAAAGTGTCGCCACCAACACATGATGATTATAACGCAATCTTCGCTGCCATGGTAGCGGGTGTGGGAGCTGTAGATGGAAATCAACGCGGAGACTCAGCCAAGTGCGTGGAACGGATGATCGACGTAGTCAAATCTGAGGGTATGGCTGCGGGGAGACCTATACCAAAGAGGTTGCCGCTGGGACCGGATTCGATGGAGATCGTGAGGACCAAGTGCCTGGAGACATTACAAATGTGCGACGAATGGAAGGATTTTATCTGTAGCACTGATCTGGAGCCAGTGAAGGGGGAAGCGAACAAGGAGCAAGGGCAATACAATGTAACGGCCTAAGAAGGGTCGGCTGAGGGGTTAATTGACGGTATGACCAATTAGAGAGCTCATTGTCAGCTGTCCACGAAGCTGTAGCCTGTAGAATAGGGATAACTTGTGCATCGGCAAATGTGCAACCTGCGTTTAGCAAGAAGCTTAAATTTTAGCGCAATTAGCTCGATTGGCACTCAATACTCGTAAGCTCAATTAGCAGAGACGTTCTGCAATTAGCTGGCAATCAGCCGGCAATTACCTATACTCGTCACTCTTCATGCTCATCATCCTACTCATCACCCTACATGCTCGCCTATCTACATGTTCAGCTATCTACTCGCCACCCTACATGCTCAGCACCCTACATGCTCGCCTACCTACATGTTCAGCTACCTACTCGCCACCCTACTTACCACCCTACCTACTCGCCTACCTACTCGCCTACCTACTCGTCAGCCTACTCGCTTCAAAACATGCTTCATGCGATGCATTCGAACCTGCGTCATTCGCTTCAAGACCTACGTTAGTTTGAACAACAGAAAATTTTGAGATACTGATTGCATTTCTTGTTTGATTGGTAAGGTTCTATACTATAAGATTAATCTCATGTTGAATCACGTGTATGCTTTTCGAGAATCACTTATGGCTGCATCTTTGTTGAACGACGAACACAAGTCGAGTCTACTGAATAAACAAGTCTTCATGAAGAAAACTACCGCTGGGACCTTTTTTCTTGCAAAGCTATAAGCTTTCCCACCTGAACAACCCATCGCTTGGTGAAGGCTTCCTCTGTGAACCGCTTCGCTGATGCTCTGGCCCGAAGCCGCATCGCTAGAGTCTCTTCGGACGACATCGAGAGCACCTGCGCGAATCGATCTGCAAATTCTGTCTCGGTGCTTGCATGAAAGCCTGTGAAGTCAATCAGTTGGTGGTCATTGGTTTATTAGAGTAAGAAGATTATCATTGAAAATTTTCTGAAGGCGAAAATGTCCGTAGGTAATGGTACTCAGTCAAGGAATAAAGCCCGTTCGGTCGACTCGGAGATAATAGACGAATCATGAAAACCAAACACATACCGGTTGGACCTCCATTGTAATCAACAACAATATCTGCCTTTGGCCCTCCACTATCGTCGACTATGCTTATCAGGCCTGCCGCTTGATATTCGACCACCCCAATACCAAAGTGCTCGTTCCACATGACGTTTACTCCGACCGAACATTGTTGCAGACATTGCAGTACTACTGGCCACTTCGCATTTAGCATGAACTCGACACTATTTTCGATGTGTAATTCTTTTGGCAGCGTTTTCAACTGTACTACCCTCTTCTTGTCGTCTTCTCGCACGCTACCAATAAGTAAAAGCTTAGCACCTTCTGTAGCTTCTGCTGATTGGGAACGAAGCATCTTCGAGAAAGCATTGATGACCTTCTCATGCTTCTTCTCAGGTCGAAATTGAGCAATATATACCAAGATTCGCTTTCTCTGAGCTTCGCTCGCTTTAGTAACTTGGACTGCTTGCTCGATCTCCTCAACAGCGCATGGAGGATAAACCACTTCTACGTCGGAAGATTTCTGCCGTTTCCTTCGATTTGGTCCCCATAGTGATTGAATATGTGCTTGTGTCCAGGAAGAGTTGGTCATTACAACGTCTATGTTGCCTCCAATCCACGAATACATCCAAGCGAACAGCTTCCAATAATTTCTTTTCACAGTGCCTCTGAACCCTTTTCCTGCCCCTGTATTGAGTCCCTTGTCCGTATCAGCGTCAAGAGAATCTAGCATATCGGTCGAAATCGTCGGGTAATGAACATAAGCTCCAGTGGGTATCTTGGGGAAGAAGAACTTGCATAAAGCCAAGGTGAAGGAGTAGCCCATAGTATCGATGAAAATATCAGGCACAAGCAGACTGAATGCTTCGTAGGCAAGTACTAGAGATCCAAGACTTTGGCCAAGAAGAGTAAAATGGGGATAAGTAGAAGGGAGAACGCAATAGCGAGTCTGTAGATAGAGAAAAACAACAGTCGGAGGATATAGATGAATATTGAAGTTGTTCTGGATAGTTGTTAGCCTCTCTGTCCGTACGTTGTATTGTCTCTAGCGAAAATCACCTTAACCCGTTCCAAAATTGCGGTCTTAGTAGCATCATTGTCACCAGTATACACGACACAGACAGCTTTGGGCCAACGCTTCTGTGTAGCCTTGATGGCCGCCCAAAGGACCCGCTCACCGCCGCCGCCAGCATTGCTTTTTCATAATCAACAAGGCTCATTGACACTTCCAAGGTTTTAGATTCAAAGTGCTTACCAGAAGGGATGGAAAAACCCTACAACCCCCTTCCAATTCTCTTGTAATTTTCCTCCGTCAGGAGCAGATCCAGAAGCATAGCTTTCAACCTTTTCCCAGTCTCCATCATCAGACTTTGGTGAATGGCGAATTTTGGAATGGTAGTCTTGTTCTTCAACCCCGATACGCGCCAAGATCAGTTCCCTGCGTGCCGCAGTACTTCGCTGTAGGTGCCAGCCAACCAACCATTTGCATAGGAAGAACGTTGAGATCGACGCAAGAAGCGTGTTGATGAAGCCCAAATACAGAAGCCGCAAAAGAAAGCCCATTTTAGTCTTGAGGCCTCATCTATAAAGCAACTGCGAATGTCGATGCCGTTGACAATTACATTGACAACGCGGTTAAGCCCACGTTCCTGTGGCGCTAAATCAACAGTCGTGTAACCCGAAACACGTTGCAATCTATATTGGCCACCTCAGGCCCACAGGACGACTTGTTCTGGTGAACGAAGTAGACCTGCTACGTGGCAGCATACGTGATTATCCAGACGTGCAAAACTATCTGGATGCTTCCATCTAAAGATCGGCAATGGCTCCTGATCGTCTTGTAACGGCCACCTTGAAGCTAAGGCTTTCCGGGTCTCCACATCACATCCATTCAATCAATCCAAGAGCATTTGTGCCACGTCGCAGATTCCATGCGTCCTCCCAACGCCCATTCCTGGAATCATGCTTGACCGGGACTCACGCTCTCATTACAGGGATCCACAGCGCCACGGGATTACCATGGGCCGCTACGTTGCCATTAACGGCATTATTACTTAGAGTCACCATCATAGGACCCCTTACAACGTACAGTCACAGCATAACGCTACAAAGGTCTGCGTTGAGGCCTCTTATGCAGGCATGGCAGCATGTGTTTCGCCGAAAAGTCATGAAAGACCATGCTGCGTTGGGGCCTGTGGCCTGCCAGGAGATGGTCACTAAACACTACAATGAGAAGTGGCAAGAGATTGTCAAAGCGCGAGGCGTCCAATTCTGGAAAGTCTTACTGAATTGGCTTCAATTACCCATTTTCCTGATTGTAATCGAAACCATCCGGAAAATGTCTGGTGTCGGCGAAGGGCTGCTAGGTCTACTTACGAAACGCTTCAAGGGGACTGAAGACGTAGTCCTAGATGGGGCTGTCGAAGATGGAACAGAGAGTACGTTACTCTCTGTTCAGCAGTCCTTTGCCAACGAAGGTGCGCTGTGGTTCCCGGACCTGCTTGTCCCAGATCCGCACCTGATTCTACCTTTTATGCTCTCTGGGGTTCTCTTGTCCAATATCGCCTTCCACGAAATGGTAGCCCGTAAGTCATCATCAACCCCTACAAAAGGTCAAAGACGGATTCGCAATATCCTTAGGATCTTGGCCCTTGCAATTGGGCCTCTTACCCTGCAAGTCCCGAGTGCCATGCTTGTTTACTGGATTTCAAGCTCGCTTTGTGCATTGGGCCAGAATGCGTTTCTCGAATGGTATATGCCACATCCAAAGGCCGTTACACCATGCAAGCCTCGACAGTCGCAGGATTTCGCAGATCTTAATCCGAAGCCATGAAGACGTGGAGGGAATGCTTAATCCTTCGCAAACACATCTCACAGCTACGAATCGCCAATCATCAGATTTTCGGACAGATTCAAAATAATTTCAAAGGTTCCGGGATGTTTCTCGCCTTGAACATCATTCCCCAAATCTATGCCGCGTTGCATCAACTTGGTTGGCCGCTAATGCTGCTAAAGATTATCCTGAGAAATAATTACCTATAATCCTTGCATTGGTCTCATCTAAGGGTAGCCCAACAAACCTCAAACGCTTCTTCCTGATATAATCCGCAGCATATCGCCCGCATAGAAGCTCACCAAAGCGGCAACAAACCGCTGCTCTCCCTAATTACCAGGACAAGCGAGCAACACGCGGATGCATGGCTGTTTCTCCATATAGCATTAGCGAGCAGCGCAGTCGACGTAACTGACTCTACTCCGCGCCTGTATGTAAGGTGGCGATTTGTCGAGTGGGAGACGGGGTCTGGCATCGTTGTTGCAAGACGCAGCAATGCCATGTAGGAGCTATCACTTTGGATTGCGGAGGTCCTTAACCGGTATCAGGATCTCGAAGGGCAGCTCCATACCTGGCTCGAAGCCATCCACAAACGACTAGTGCGCTGCATCGAGGCCTGCTCCTTCGTTAAGAAGCTCCCTTCAGTCAGTAGTAGGAACACAGGGTTGCAGGCTACGATGCGCCTGCTAGGCCTGCGCCGCGCACATATATTTGTGTATATTATCAGTAATTCCCCGGTCTAGGGAATTAGGCTATGGACAGCAAAGCGCTGCATTGCTACCTCACCATAAGTTCCAAAGCCCGCCTTCGTAATCTAATACAACCTCAAGGGGTATATGATGCTCAATTCATAACGCTGCTCCTAAAACACCCATTCCTTCTACTTTCGAGTTTGCAAAACCCCCCTCCAAAATAAGATTCTATCCTCATAACCTCGCCTTCATCTGCGCGCTAGCCTCAGCATTGAGCACTACGTCTCCCCTCCCCTCCTCTTCCCCAAAGAAAATTACTTCAACCGTAAGATCGTCCCTGTATACGACATCAGCATCCTAACGATCAAAAGCATACCTACACAAATCAGAATCCCAAACGTACCTATACCTCCTCGAATATGGACTCGGCAGGGTCAGCAACGCACACACTATATCGCGATTCCTCCCGCCCAACGCATTCCGCACAAGATGAGTTGCAGCGTTCTTGTCCTCCACCACAAACCTTTCATCGCTGCTCTTAATCTGCCACTGCTCCTGCCTTAGCGGCTGCCGTTGTCCCTCACTTCTCTCGCCAGTACCAAGCAGGGGTTTCTCTACAGGGAGCGCGGTTTGGGATTTACCGCCGAACCAGGACTGAGACCACGAGCTACTGCTGGAGGAGGCGTTTTGGTGGGGAAGGGGATGGGATTCGAGCCATTGGCCGACAAGCCCGACCACTTCTTCGTTGGTGAGCATCTCCCATAGGCCGTCGGTGGCTAGGACGACGAAATCGCCTTTCTCGGGTTGCATTTTCGTGGTCGTGATGACGGGCTCTGCGGTCACGTAGGGTGGGGTTTTAAGGAGTGGGGAAGGGTTTCTGCCAAAGAAACTCTTCTTCATATGTAATTGCACGTCCTGGCTCCACTTGTAGAAGGAGTCACCAAAGGCACGGCTGGGTTCTAGCCCGCCTAGTATACGGCCGTTTCTTACTACGTTCTGTTCGCCAGGGTGTTCTGCGCGAAGGCGAGCCATCTCAGCGGGAGTACCGCCTGTTTGATCTTCGGAGAGCGGGGTGGCAATCCACTTTCCTGTATTGCCTCTACGGCCAAGCACCGCCCTTGAGTCGCCTGTGCAAGCTACGCGGAAAATTTTGGATCTGCTATCGTAGAAGGAGAGGAGGGCGCAGGACCCAGAAAGGGCGGGGGCGAGAATCTCAGCGGCAAGTGGTTTGGAGTTCATTTTTGTGACCTTTTCGACGCTTTCATGTACGATCTCATGATCGAGTCTTAGAAACCCCCGCTTTATGGCAGTGTCAATGGCTTCGGGCGTTGGGAAGGTGAGGCTGGGGTCGATGAGAGCGGATTTGTAAATTTGATTTAGCTCGCGGGCAACAAAGGAGATGAGAACCTGGCGAAGTTTGGCCGAGGTGGTCCAGCCGGAATGGCCGTCGAAAACGCCCCAAAACATCCAGTCGGAGCTTGGCGAGCCTTCCTGGGGTGGTGTGACGGTTTGAGGGACTTCGACGATTTTTTCGGCGTGGTCATCTTCGATTGGGTTATTGCTTGGAAGTTGGACTACGTCGTAGCGGACTACGCCTCGGCCTCTACCGACAGTGTAGGATTCTTCGTTACGACGGAGCTTATGTGTCGCTTGTTCTGGGGTCAGCATGTCCAGCTGGTCGCCACCGGTGTCGTCCCTTCCTTTTGATAAGGGTCTGTCATCTGAAAGGTCTCGAACGTAGAATTGGTCGTCTTCAACTATTAATGCCCGTCTCGTGGATTCGGCTGCTGGCTCGGAGACTGGATTGCTTAACAAAGCTTGTGGAGAAAGGGTCTGAGAGGGTATCGACGCCAGTAACGCAGATGTCTGAAATGTTCCAGGGCTTGAAGCTCCAGACGTAGGACTTGTACTGTTTACCAGACCCCCTTGCTCCGATATTGCTTCTCTCTGATAGAACCACGTACCCCCAACAAGAGCAGCGACTAGAGTAGCAACAGAGAAGTTTCTGAAGTACATGGAAGATTCCAAAACCAGAGATGGGCCATCTCTCTTTGCAGTAGCTGACGTAGAACGAAGGCCTAACGCATACTTGTTCGAGCAGATCGGGAAAGTCCTAGAGTTTAGTAGTCTTCGTACTGGAGTACGCCGAGCAGTACGAAGAGCTTGGACGGCTGCACGACGCATTGAGATAGATGGGCCAAGTCAGCAAGAAACGATGCCTTGAGTTGCGGCTTGCCCAAGTCACGGTTCTGACTTTTAAGGTTGCCGTAGCCAGATCTTGTGCAGAGAGCACCAGATCTGCAAACGGCTAGAGCTAGCGCCAGTCTTTAAATTACGAACAGTACGAGTACAACAGCGTCATACCTTAGGTCTCATTCACTAAGAGAGCACTCTTATCATCACCAGCTACCTCACCACGGATTTGTCGCGTCGAACCTTTCGATCAAATATCAAAGCAGCGACTGATAATAGTTTAAAATTGCAATGTCTTCTAGAGCTTTGCGTAAGTTGCAGAGAGAGCAGGAGCAACAACAACAGCTAGATAAGGGCAGTATGCAAGACGAAGAGTCATCATCAGAAGAAGAGGTCGTCAAGCCCAAGGCTCCAAATGCTTTTAACATGCTGACAGAGGATGTCGACTCTGAAGATGCCATTTCAGAAACAGCACAATCAAGTGAAACAGATCACCTCCCAACGGAAGCAAAGCAGAATGAAAATGTTTCAACACCACCAGGTAACGCTAAGTCGAAAGGCAAATCACGCAAGAAAAAAAATAAAAGAAGGAAAGCGGTACAAAACGGACTAGGTAAATCAGCAACAGAAGGCGGAAATAAGACATCAAATTTGGATGAGATTGACCTGGCCCTCAAATCTCTATCCACAAAGGACAGGGATGGCACATACGCTTTCACAAAACCAAAGTCAGATGACGATTACGAAGAAATGTATCGGTTACTAGGGGTGGAAAGCAAACATTTGAATGCTCTGAACGAGATGAAGAAGCTTTTCGGAAATGTAGTGCTGGAAAGCGACGAGAATCCAGGAGGACCGGGGAGACGGCATGGCAGGGGGCAACGGAATCTTGATCTGGGAGGAGCATTAGCTGCTCAAAACAGCAGAGCATCACGAGGTCAAGGGCTGGTAGGCTTGGCTCTACGAAGGAATGTCTTCATGTTAGGCAAGGAAGAATGGCCTAAAGCAACCAGTGGCGGCCTTGGCATGGAGGTTGAGGAGCAGAAAGACGGCGTTACTCGGTATCGGTTTGTACATAACACAGGTTACCAAGACGTGCAGAGGCAGTTTCAATCTTGTGTAGAATCTATGGACCCTCAACGCATGATTCAATTACTGCAATTTAATCGTACGATCTTGTCCAAACCCATAACGTTATATTGGCGCTAATATGAGACGCAGCGTATCATATTTCGACGTTACTACAAGTCTCGGAAATTGCTAAACAACAAGGCGATCACTCAGTCTCGGGTGATCTGCTCGAGCGTGCCCTGTTCTCTTTCGGTCGCTCAGTCCACTCTTCCTTTGTGACTGCTCTCTCGGAAGGTAGAGCGCGACTCAACTTTCGTCGTCGAGAAAACCGTGAGTTCTGGCTCGCTGTGTGGCGCTACATCCATAGTCTGGGTCAGAGAGGCACTTGGCGGACAGCATATGAATGGGCAAAGCTCTTGCTGAGCCTCCAGCCAGAGACGGATCCGTACTGCGTCCGACTGATCTTGGATCAACTAGCTATCAGGGGCGGGCAAATGGAGCACTTTCTAAAGCTACGCGCGTGTCCAATGTACCATATTGTTTGGCACGATCGTCCAAATATTCAGATCTCTTCCGCTCTTGCAGAGTATAAGCTCAAGTACGTCGAAGCATGTCGGGCTTCTCTTCTTGCAGCGATCCATGCTTATCCTTGGATTTTTGCTCGCCTCTTCCGGGAATTGAACATAGAGCACCTCCCGAAATCGATCTGGGGGAAAGAAGCACATTCAGAACGAGAGAAATTCGAGTGCGAGTTATACATCAGTTATGCGAAAGACCTTTGGAACAGTCCAGATACGATCTCATTCCTTGTTGAAGTCGCCGAGATAGCAGAAATTTCCCGTGGCGTCCGCATGATATCAGATATAAGCCTCAATGAAGCTCGTCATGTTCTCTTATCTGGCACACCTGCCCTCATGAGCTTGATCCCTCGTGTTTACACCACCATGTCGACCTCAGCTTCAGATCCACTGCCACCACCCGACGTTCTGTTATCGTATAGCACCGATCCACCCGAACGCCGTAGATACCTCCCTCAAGATTTCCTCGACCCCCCACCCAATATCCCCCAACGAAATGCAGTAGCTGGTTCTGTCGAAGCCCAAGACGAAGAACAAGAACTGCAGGGTTTACAAGGCTTCTTTTCGCGTTTAATCCCATGGTTTGGCCAAAGCGAAGCCCCTGTCGAGTCTACCAGTCAAGAAGCTAGTCAAGAGACGCTGAATTACGCAGCCACCGAGTCAGGGCTTCCTCGAGAGATTGTTGCAGAACGTGGAGCCCGTCTGCTGGAGCTCCTACGACGGGTTCTGGGAAGACAGCAGCAGGAGCAACAAGCGCTTGAAGCACAGACACGGCAGGGGCCGAGGCCGAACGATGCCGACGGAGACCTTCAAATACCAGAGGAGATGCTACTAGGTCTCCGAGCAGAAGTGCGTGCAAACGGGGTTCCCGGCTTATTGCCGCTACCTGACCCATCAGGTGAAAGAAATGGCGAGGATGAGAATGGTGCGGCGTTCGAGTCTGCGCAGGATGACGAGGTGTATGATGACGAGCGTAACCAGCGATGGCTGGCTGGGCAAGGTCTGATGCACCTACGGGAGACTGTAGCTGCGTATGGTACCGATGAGAGTCGTTGGAGTAATGTAAACAGTGGCGATGCGCGAGCGCACTTGAAAGAGTACGCAAAGCGAGTGTTGCAGTTGGAGCAACCGCGTTCGAGAAACTTCATCCTTGATTACGCGCTTCCGCAAGGCACGAGCAAGGAGGTAAAAGAGATGGTAATGAGAGAGGTGGAGTCTCAGAGGGCTCAAGGCCAATCTTGAGGGCATTTCACGATGGTTGCATCACGACGACGACTTTGTGTGGTATCTCTAGGCGTTTGATTTGGCTTACATAGAAAGAGAATACTCCACCACGCGTTGGGGGACGGATTCACTAGCTAAATCCTCTCTATCAAACCTACCCACTAGTATTACAGTCGGAGAGAAAAGCCTTGCTACATTCAGATGCCCCCATTAAATATCTCATATAGTTCTATGTCTCAACTGAGGCCTTGGGGGAAAGATAGCCTGCAGAGCATCCTAGTAGTCAAAATCAAACATTGCTCAAATGGAGGACATCAGGTTGATCATGCACCCAACGGCGATAGGAGTCTGTAAACTGACCTAATCTAGGTTTCATGGCTTGCAACATAATCTACTGTACACATAAACGCCAGGATACTAGGTATCCTTGCATTAATCTTGTTACCAAACAGCGAGTGCCACGAGTGCCAGTCAAGAAAGTTCGGATACATAATATATAGGTACTGTACAGCTTAGGGCTTCTGCTACGAGTACATAGAGTAGGTACAGTAGCGTTATCGCGTTCGCTAACGCTAGGGCAGTATGTAATCTACTATCTCGTACATATTGGCTCCCGAGCAGCCCCGCCGGCTGCAACCAGGGCAACGCAATGTTTACGTCTCAAAGCGCGCGGAATTCCAACGAATCGCTCGCTACCTTTAGATGTGGTTTCCAGTCCGCGTGGTGACTTGCATATGCAAACCTAGCAAAGCTTCCGATCTCATCGATCTGGAACGCTCGCCCGGGGTCTCTACAGCAATTAGTCCCCCCACTCGTAATCCTTGTGGTTAAAGCCCTGCGTGTTTACAATCTGACCTGCTCGTGGCCCTTAACATTGTCCTTGTTTCCCCCCACTTTGCTGTCCGAAGCTCTGCAAGAACCATTTGCACTTTTGCTTTCAGAGCGCTCTGTGCCGCTGACTGAGGTTCCTAGGCTCTTTATACTTACCTGCTGGCAGCTGGTCATGCAGTTCCTCGGTGTTACTTCGAGTGTCCTCTACTGATTCAAGCATGACAAGGTGATCTGCGCTGTTGGCAGCCGACGCTGCCGGTGTCAGATTTTGCACGTCGGTACGATGACAGCTAGGCTATTTGGTCTACCAGTTGGACTGTTGGCATTTCTTGTCCTTCCCGCGATGGCCACCCTGCCCTACATTCCTACAAAGGCTATGTTGTCGCCGATCTACAATGACTTGGTCTATGTTTTCCAGCCCTCTACAACATCATCCAACTCTCAATTGTTGGGTTTGAATGCGAGCAGGACGCTCAGCGCGACGAGTCTTCCCTTTATCACTATTTCGAGGTCTCCACCGTTCATAACGAATGGTCAGAATGAAGCCTACACGCCGACAATGGACGAGCAAGGGCGAATACTGGTATATACGGGAGATTGTAGTGAAGCAGCTGGCTCCTCCCTCTGGGTCCTAACGCCAGTGAACCAATCTTCAGACCTCCAGGGAACGTGGGCCAAGGCGAATCTGTCCCTGGATGCAGTAGTTGGAAACAGAAGTCAATATGGCGCAAACTATCTTGCTTCCGCCATTGCTTTCTCTAGCTCAAACAATACCGGCTCAGAATTCTATACTTTTGGCGGAATGTGCCCAAACACAACTTCTGTGTCGGCAGATGGCTGGACCCAATCAGCTAACTATTCTAATGTCATGTTGGCCCTCGAATCAGCGACGTCTTCCTCACTTTCGTCTATGGCATACACACTCGGCGTATCACCAAGCAGAGGACCACCAGTTGCAGAAGCTGGCTTTAGCATGACTGCCCTAGAGCCTACTTTTTCTCAGTCATCCGATGGCAGTCAAACCCAGCACAAGAGCCAAAACTTTGTATTAATAGGGGGCCACACACAACAAGCGTTTATAAACATGTCTCAAGTTGCTCTCTTCTCCTTGCCAGAACAGAGCTGGAGCTTCTTGCCCGTCAATCCGCCTGCCGCAGCTCCCAAAACGGATCTTTCCGCAAGAAACACTGCAGTAGATTCCAGGTCTGGGCATACCGCCGTGCTTACGCCAGACGGAAGACAAATGATAATCTTTGGCGGATGGGTCGGAGATGTTCATACGCTAGCAAACCCTCAATTGGCGGTTCTTCAGCTCGGTGCAGGTTATGGTGGGAGCAGTGATTGGCAATGGAGTGTTCCAACCCAGTCAGGGCCGGGTCCTGCGAAAGGGCTGGGGCTTTTTGGTCACGGTGCCGTGATGCTTCCTGGGGCTGTGATGATGATTGTTGGTGGTTATACAATTCCGGTATCCGGAAATTCCAAAGCGAGGAAAAGAGACATTTCTCAAAGCACCCAAACCTATTTCTTCAACACGACTTCAACCTCATGGATCTCTAGCTACACTCATCCACGTGTGTCTCAGCACATTACTCCATCTAACGCTGATTCGGGCTCCATAACTCCATCAGGCAGGGTAGGTCTGGGAGCTGGCCTGACGTTCGGACTGTTGGCCGTTATTGGAATAATAATTGTCTACTTTTGGTATAGCCGTCGACTCAAGCGTCGAAGAGAAGCCCGCGAAGAAGAGCTACGAAATTTTGCCACTGGTGGACGGCGAGCACTTAGCCAGGGAGGTATTGATGGACAAGAGAGTGAAATGACAATGAACGCCAAATGGAAGGGAGACGGCAACCGAGTATCCAGAGACGCATATCCCTGGGGTGGTAATCCAGGTGCTGAAAGGACAGGCTTACTTTTCGAAGTTCCAAGTCCGACACGAGGTCTTCGTAGGTCGCTTCACTCTCGAGGAGCGTATCAACCTGCACCTTATTACGATGATGGGCGACAGAGCCGTGTTTCTGGCAACATTCATCCGATTGATGAGCGGGACGAGTATGAAGATAGGACACCCCCAGCAGATGCCCAAACGGCTCAGAAGATGGGCGGCAACATTCTCGAGTCGGCACCAAACTTCGATCCTTTCCGTGATTCCTCGAGAACACCGTCTCCAGAGACTCCTGCTCTGGAGAGAGCCCTTGAAGTTCAAAACTGGGTCAGCGACTGGGCCGCAGCAGATGCGCTCATGCAACAACGGGCAGGTCGTATTTCTCCAGACAAGACTGATCGTACGTCTTCTACTCTCAGTGAACAATCTACGAGATCAGCATTGTCTGCGTATTCTGTACAACGGTCAGTCGGAGCTATCAGCAGGAGTATGTCACAGCGTTCCGCCGCACTATTCACCACCAACCCCTTCTCTACGGCTACCACCACGGTTGGCAGTACAACTGCTACCTCTACTCATTTGGGCATGCCGGGTGGGCAGAAAATCACTCCCGAACGTCATCCCAGCCATCGCCGCTCCCAATCTCTTACCATACGTCCAAATCCGCGGCATTCGAATACTTCTGACACCTTTACGACCGCACCTACTTCGTTCCCTCAGCTTCAGTTGGAAGGCGAGGCCCTCCTTGGAGGATACGCTGACCATGAAGAATCATCACCCACCAAATCTTACAGTCGAGCGAGGGGATGGATGGGTAGTATGCGCCGTGCTTTTACTGGAACTGATCGGAGCACATCAACATCTCCCGAAAACCGAAACAACAGTATGTCATCGTCACCAACAAAGTATCAATACACAGAAGCTGGAATTCCTAGACGTGCAGCCAGTGCTGGTGCAATGCTGTGGCAAAAACGACAAGGCGCCAAAGACTGGGATGTCGAGGGTGGAAACCATGGGACAGAGCCAAGGCAAATCCGAACAGACGATGAAGAATGGGACGTGGAGTCCGCGGTAGAAAAGAGAGTGGTTCAAGTCATGTTCACCGTGCCGCGGGAGAAGCTGCGGGTGGTCAATGCAGGGCCAGACGGAGATGGGGAGAGCACTTTGAGCATCAAAGAAAAAGAGGGGCCAAAGGGAGATGAAGCGGAAGGAAAGGAGAAGGAGAAGAAGGAGGAGAAAGGGTAAGACAATGTTTTGTCTTTGGAACCGAGAAGCAGAGATTTGAGGGCGTATACTTGAAGATCTACTTTTCAAGGTCTGAATATATCGGGAAGGTTTGGAAGGTTTGGGATACACTGGGTGGGATCTGTTCTAGCGTTTGAGCGATATTTGGATTTCGCAGACTTGCTTTCATCGTCAACAATGATTGACACTCCTTCTCCATTCGTCCAAGTGTATCATGACCCATTCACTTGTCTTTGTCATTGACTGATCAGGTTCAACGATTCCAGTCTGCCTGGTGGGTGGGCTGTGCAAGGCTTCAAGCCTCCAGAATTAGTGTAGAACGGTGTAGTGAAACATTCGTGGAAGTGATCGCGAACGAGGCTGAGTCTCAGCTTGAAGCGACTTAGCCCCCGGTGACGACCTAAACAGCAGTCGCACCGTCTCAGTCATCACTTACCTTGCCGCACCTACCGTACCTCATCAATATTGACTGTTTGGTGGTTGTAACAGTAGACTCTCTGTCTCTCTCGCCCATAGAGTGTACAGTAGGTACCTTGGAGTTATCGGGCAAAAACCCCCCCACTACTGTACCTATCTTAGCGGATAAATTAGACGCCGGATGACAGTGACATGGTGGTGAACGTTCTACTGCACTATGCGCTATCTTTGGCCATATTCCTTCCACTACTTGAACAACTATCGCCCACCACTTGAATGCTTCCTATATCATACTCTTTCAGTTACCACCTACCCAGACATCCTCCATTGACCGTCTCTGCAGGCACGCGCTTTGGCGCCAGCGACCAACAATCCCTTGCGACACCTGGTACCTCCAGCTCGCCTTGAGTGTCGTTCAAGAACCCTGGGTGCCGCGCACTTTTTGATACTCCATATAATGTGCGCAGCCCCAAGGCTTGGGCCTCGTCCAACACATCATTTGAAACGTTCCTATACTGACTCTCTGCAATTAGTGGCCAGCAAACTACGAGAGCCGACATTGCTCTTCACCAAGTCTACGGTTGAAACAGTCTCTCGCCTCAGCCTTCGATGCTTACACTGTGCTCACCTTCATCGTCAGCTTCAGTAAGAGCTCCATACTTACAACCGTTGTTAGCTGGACAAAGCTTGCGAGTCAAGCCAAAGGGGACTGGAGTCTGGTGGATCAGCGAATCGTTGCACCCAGTCGCACCCCGAAGATATCAGTCAGGCCGTTGATAGTGTACACACCACGGCAGACATTCGTCCTCAACTTTATCGATACAGCGGTACGACTTGCCATTTCGCCCCGTCCCGGTATTACACGCTGAAACAGACGCTGAAGTATCGATTACCGGCTATTCGTCCCTAGGCTGATCTTGGAGGCATTGCTCGACTAGTCTTACCGATTCTAAGATCTACATCGACACTGCCCTCTTCCCGACCTAACCTCACTGGACCACAAGGTAGTAAACTCATAGTCTGATCGCGTTACCATAGCTTGCGGTTTGTTTCAACAAGCTATCGAAACGTCAGGCCACAGTTGTTGCCTCACTGGTCTAAGAAAAGAATTAACATCGTCACCATGGAAGGGCAACAGTACCGTGGAAGGTCGTCGTCGGCCGGTCATCAGCCCAACCATATAAGGCACTCACCTTCCCCACAACACTATCACGACTACACGACACACCTTGATCTCGACCCATCCATAAACAACACAACCTTCAATACCGGACCGTTCAATTCGAACATAACTACCACTACTGGGCCAGAACCAGAGTTCAATCTAGTACCTCAATCATTCTACCAAGGATCTCCACAACCACCGCAGTTTCAACATCACGTGTTGCCCAGTAACGACTTTGCAGATCCAGACTTTGGACAGAAATACCATCAAGATGGCTTGAGTTCGAGCGTCCAATCGAGGTCGTCGCAGTTGAACATCCATCAGTCCGGAGACCAATATTCATCCATTCCATTGAGTGCGGCGGCTACAGCCACAACGTTCGAGGACTTTGACCATCAGCAGAAAAAACAAGCACAGCTTCTTGAGAACGACTTCCCGTTAGAACCTCAGTTCCAAGCAGGCATACAACAGCAGCAGGTATCCATTAATCCAGCTGATTTGATGAGTAACATGTCATCACCACAGAATCTCATGCCCACTCCTCCCAACATGATGTCGTCAGACCCAAACTCCCCTGCTGGACCAGTGTCGCTAGCACTGGATCAGAATCACCATTACTCCCCGAATCACTCAAGACAAACTTCCCTAGATCCGTCCAGCGCACAGTTCGTGCATGGGCAGCAAGGAGCGGACTGGGCGAATGTGCTTGGCGCACAATTCCAAACACATCGAAGGGCGCCTTCGGAACATTCTGATGTTTCATCCTCTGTCGCACCTTCGCCTTTCCTTCCCACCCAAGAGAGCTTCGATAGCTACGATGGGACTCCATCGCCGATGTTGAACGCACAACAAGATCACTTATACCCGGATGCACTTGGCATCGAACAATTCAGTCTTGCGGACGGACAACAAAACCAGCAACAACGCATCAGTCCCGCGCATAGCCCGTTCGTGTCGCCTCGAATGTCTCCCCATCCAGGTTTTGGGTTTTCTCAAGACAATTTTATGCTGGCGCAAAATAACTTCGGCGGCGGTCCCGGACCGGAGATCTACACTAGCCAGGCTGAAGACCAATATAATCATTCGAGGCTAGGTTCGGGAGATATGGGCCAAGCTGCCTCAATGGCACCACCAGAAATCAATGTCGAGTTGGCGCCGCCATCAAAACAAACCCTTTTTGAGCCGCATCGGCTCGAGAACGACCTGGACGCCTTAAGTCCTCCCGAAGGAGGCAAGGCCCCCTACATTCGAGGTGCCAACAATGCTGACATAACAACAGGCCGCCGAGGACGTATGCGCGCAAAATCCGAGACCTACCTCCCCCGCCCGGGAACGCCTTCCTCTACTCTATGTTCCAACGACCTAGGCAACCGCAACCGCTCCCTCTCCCCCTTCGAAGCCTCCTTCTCCACTAGCGTCTCTCCCTCGGGCTCGCGCGACCCCTCTCCCGCCTCCCGAGCCGGCCTCCGTCGCTCTTCCACCTCCTCAATCCCCAACCGCGATTACATCCTCGAACTCGCCGATCCCAATCGGCCCCCCACTGCTGGCCCCGACCGCCGTATAAAACATCCTGCAAATTTTCAGTGCACACTCTGCCCCAAACGCTTCACAAGAGCCTACAACCTCCGCTCCCATCTGAGAACGCATACTGACGAGCGCCCCTTTGTCTGCACGGTTTGCGGCAAAGCCTTTGCCCGTCAACACGACCGCAAACGCCACGAGGGCCTCCACACCGGCGAGAAGAAATTCGTCTGCCGCGGCGAACTAGGCGCAGGAGGGAACTGGGGCTGCGGGCGGCGATTCGCACGCGCTGACGCTCTGGGGAGACATTTCCGCAGCGAAGCCGGGCGGATCTGCATCAAACCCCTCCTCGACGAAGAAGCCATGGAGCGCCAGCGCCTGTACGACGAACACATGATGGCGCAGAACCAGAACCACACCATGCAGCAAGGCGGGTTGATGCCGGCCCCACCGCCTTCTCAAAACATGAATGGTGGCTTCACTTTACCGGCTGCGCTGCTGGTGCAGTATCCGGCACTGCAAGGCCTGCAGTGGGATCAGCTGGGGCAGGCGGGACCGGATGAGGGTGATGTGAGTGGGCGGAGTAGTTTTGATGCGAGTAGTGGTGGGGAGTGGTTGGAGGATGAGGGGGAGGAGATGGGGTATGGGAGTGGGAATGGCGGTGGCAATGGGAATGGGAATGGGAATGGTGGTGGGGGGTTCACTGGTGGAGGGGGGTATGAGTGGGCGAGTGATTATGAGGGGAGGTGAGGGGGTTGTTTGTGCTTGTGCTTTTTTAGAGGGCTTGTTGTGCTGGTTGCTGGATGAACTTTTGTGCTTAGAGGCGATATACCACTGCTGCTTTTTTCCTCTCCCTACCATGTTCCTCACTTTCCCCTCTTGTTACTTATCTTTTTCCGGTTCTTCTACATAGCTCCTGGGCACGTTTCCCCCAAATTTGGTTACACACCTGAGCTGGACTGGCCTTTCACAAAATGCTACAGTACTTGCCGCCAAAAAAAGTTGAGATGGGCTTGCTTCTGAGCGCTTCTGGATGTCGCGAGCGATCGATTACGGTAGGGGGGTTTTTTTTTATGGTGATGGGGGTTTGTATGTGTATACTGCTGTATGTCGCTTCCTTTTTTTTATATTTATTTTATTTTATATAAATACCTTTGCCAAGTCACGCTCACGTTTTTCGTTCTTTTGCTAGATGGCTAAGGGTGGTTGCATACGGTAAGGTACTTTGGGCGGGTGCGGTGTTTGTATGTTTGTATGTATGTGGTGTATGTATGTGGTGTATGTATGTGGTGTATGTGGTTGTATGTGGTTGTATGTTTATTGTAGCTTAGCTACCTACCCAACTCAGTTCATTCTCTTCTTTTCGTCATCGTTCTCAGTTTATGTAACTTATTCGAGTCGCAAGTTTGATTATTGCAACGCGTGAGGTTGCGGCGTTTGGATAAGGTTTTTTGTTTTGTTTTGTTGTTGTTGTTGTTGTTGTTGTTGTTGTTGTTGTTGTTGTTGTCGTCGTCGTCGTCGTTGTCGTTGTTGTTGTTATTGTCGTCGTGTGTATAGTGCGACGGTCATGAGGAGGGGATGAGGAGTGAAGAGAGAAGAGAGAAGAGAGAAGAGAGAAGAGAGAAGAGAGAAGAGAGAAGAGAGAAGAGGGATAGATTGGGGGGCAGGAATGTGAAATGTGGCTAGGTTCATATGTTTGAATGGTTTAAAGAGGGGAGGTGGTGATGGTGGGGAAGTCAGGGAGGAGAGAGGGGAGGAGAGGAGTAAAGAGTCTCGCACCCAGTACTCACCTCCTTCCCGATCCCAATCTTTCCTTTCCTACTCATACTTGCCCCTATCTTCTCCCTCTCTCCTCGCTCGACCATTCTCACCTCCCGCACTCACGCTTCCATACAACCCTTCTTTCCCCCTTTCTTCGCTGTTCACTTTCATTGCATTCACAAAAGAGTAGATTGGAGAAAGGTCGTTCTTATTAGGAACACATACAACGATCCCCTAGAATAAGCCCTCATCGTCATCCTCAATGCGCACAACGGCACAAATTATAACCGCCAAGATGTCTCAAACCACTCGTGCGGCGACTGGAAATTATACAACCCTTTACACACCATGCCAGGAAAGAAGAAGCCTCAAAAGCTACAAATCAAGGCCCATCCATCACATTCTCATCTCCATCTACCTCGGTTACCAAAACGACATATTCCGCCCAAATGCAATCCTAGCCAGCAAAAGCCCCTACGCCGCGCTTCCAGACGAGGAAAAACAATGATTTTTGATACAAATAAGCCACCGAGTATTTTTGTGGACCTGTTTTGTGTTCCCAAATGAGACTTCTTGAGTGGAGGATTCCTCTCAACAATGCGAAAAGATTGATGCCGTGAACGCCGCTTGATCCAATCCCTAATGCTGAGAATAGCGGGGATAGGTGAATCGTAATAGAGGAGAGGGACAAGAAAAGAAAGAAAGTCTATGGCGCGCAATATTAGAAACCGGTCCACAAATTTTCCCTATTCCTTCTCTTATGTAGGAGCTGGTTGCCGAAAACGGACGGCGGTAATGCGAGGCCAAAGTGTTATGGAGCTGAGGTATTGCATGGTAGCGATAGAGAATCGAATAGTCAATTCTGCTGATTGTGGATCTTCGGTCCCCGGAGCTCCACTAGATCGTCTCTTCGTGTAATCGTAGTCATATTAGAGGTTGTAGTCGTAAGAGTAGGAAGACCTATTTCAGCTTGGCTTTCCTTTGGCCACCCATCTCCAAGCCTTCGTCCTCGCTGTCCGATTCTTGTTCGCCGTCACCGTTCCACCCTGCCTCGTCATCATCGATTAGAGGTTGCTTTATTTCAGTCATTGTATGATATATTGATTGGTCACTAGATTTGGCCCTCTGGCGTCCGGAAAATGCACGACTAGGCAGCATGGTTGGCGGAGAGTATTCTTTGATTGGAGCCAAGTAATCTTCAGGCTCTATGGTAGCAGAAAGAGACGAGGCACCGCTGATGACCGAAGGTATGCTGGGGTGCGAGGTAGATTCGCTAAGGCCAGAAGGTAGGTGATCGGAGGAGGATGAGATGCTAAAGGGTGGAGCCTCGTCATTAGGCGGCACGGAATTTCGACGAACGTCAAAGATGTTGTCGTCTGGTGAAGGAGGGCAGGCGATGGCAGCAGCCGAGGAGACTGTACGGCGGTGGATGGATGTTGTGTGATTATGTGCGAGGGTCTCACGCCGGTGGTTCATATCTTGGGCCTGCTGAAAAGCCTCCGCCGAGGATTCACTAGGGAAGCGATACAGGATAGGTGAGTTGGTTCGTTCCACAGGTACGGAGTGGTCTAGCAATACGTCTTCGTGGAGAACAGGCGGCTGATCGACATGACCTGCTGCGACGGCGGAGGAGTAGGCGATGCTGGGTGAAGCATGAGGATCATCAATAGCATTAGAAGTAGGATCCATCGATGATGAGCGGCTCGATTGGGAAGGGCTGTGGCTCTCGGGGCCTCGCTCTCTGCTTCGCATGCTATTGACGAAACTGCGTCCTGCCCCGCTAAAGATACCACCAAGACTAGATGACGAGCCTGTGTCGACGACATGGGTCGTTGGCGAAAAGCTTTCATCGGATAGCGCCAGGTCTTGCCGCACAGTGGGAGGTACAGTGGCTCGAATTGTCTTCGTCGACTCGGCGGTTGATAGCAATCGCTCACCTAGAGTTGGCCGTGGGGATGTCGCATCGGGTAAAGTTGGAATACTCCCATCAAAATAATCGGTACCCGGCTTAGGCTCAGGGCTGGCAGCAACACTCCGTGATAGAGGATGCTCAGGGCCCTCTCTTGATGCGCGCAACGCGGAGGTGATTTGCTCATCGCCCCTTAGACTTTGCCTCCTCCAATCCCGGTGAAATAGACTCGGCTGAGGTGTGTGTACTAAAATTGGTTGGTCAAGAGCCTTAGTACTACTGTTGCTCCTTTTACGAGAATCTCTTTCTCGGCCGCGAACCACAGAGCCGAGCCTTCGAATGCCGGATTTGATGCGATCTACAATCGTGAGCCCAATAACAGCGTCTTGAACATCTTGGGTGGAGACTTCGATTTTCCTTCCTTGGCTTTGCACGGATGGGTCTGTCTCGTCGATCCAGGCGCTGGGATCTTTGATGCCACGGAGAACCCATGGATGATGCTTCACTTCCTTTAGACTGATGCGCTTTAGTGGGTGTTTGTGAAGCAGACGTTTCAAAAGATCACGCAAATCGTCGTCAACCTCTTCATACTCGACCCTATGATCGTCTCTCTTGTTGCTATTCATCGGAGGGTTTGCTGCACCATCTCCAGAGTCTGGATCAGGTACCTCAACTCCCTTGAGGCGCATGCGTGGGATGAAAACTTCTTGCCGGGCAATCCTTTCATACATGGCAAACTCATTGACATCAAAAAATGGCAAGCGCCCGAAGATCATTCCGTAAAGTGTCACGCCGAGTGCCCATACATCGATCTGGCCGGTAATTTGTGGTCGCCCAGGATTTCTTCCAAAGTCGAATAATTGAGGGTCGCATAATTCTGGAGCGTAGAAAGCAGGAGTGCCTACAGTCTTGGCCAGCTCAAGAGCTTCATCAAGATCTGCAGCATCAGCTTCGGGTATTTCTTCCTTATTGTCATCCTCTCTGATCGGCTTGCCAAGGTAGGAAACGCCAAAGTCGGAGATCTTAACCCGGCGATCTTTGGTCCAAAGCAAGTTGGCTGGCTTGATATCGCGATGGATAATGCCTTGATAGTGCAAATATTCCAGGCCCAGAACAGTGTCACGGAAGGCGTCGAGAGCTTGTGATATCGTCAAGCATGGCACGTACATGAACTCTTCCTCTTCCTCTGTCCACATATTCTGTTGGGCCATGATCTGATCGAGGGTAGACCTTAAGGCGACGTTTGAAGAACGTTCATCCGAGGTGTAAGGTCCATACATTGACCCTTCAAGGGTGGTTGGAGATGCAGGGCGCGACTCCCGCTTTAGATCAGCAACGATTGGGTGCTCTATCGTATTGCTGGAGTCTAATAGTCGTCTTGGAGTGCTAGGCTCAAGTGATACTGAGCTCTGGGGTGAACCTTCGATAGTGTCCGCACGAGAATGGCTATCACTTGCTGATGAATGTAAGCTCTCCCTAGACCTTATCTCAGGCAGGCTTCCAGCCTCTGACGCTTCCTCATTCTCGATCCCTGCATACTCAAGGCTCCAGCACGATTCTGAGCTTGCAACTGATTTCTTAAGGGCCGACGCTTGGGACTTCAACAGATTTTCGGCTTGTAGCTTTTGTTCTGCCAACAAATGAGCCTTCTCTAATCGCCTTGCAGAAGCCGTGCTATTGAACCGCTCGATCTCAGCAACTTCGTATGCTTCGTCGAATTGGTCTACCATTTCTCGCTTGGCACGCTTCATCTCAAAGATTGCAACATCTCTGTCGGTTTGCTTCCGCCAGACAATCTCTCCCCGTTCGACAAATTCTAGCACCAGGTAGACTTTGCCAAATTCATCATCGTCGATAACCTCAAGCAAACTCACGACGTGTGGGTGACGAGCTTTCTTGAGGATGGCGACTTCTTTCTTAATCATGTCACTCGGGTCTCCCGTCTTTCCAAGCCGAACCTTTTTCGAGAAGCGACGCACAATCTTAACAGCGACTTTCTCATTAGTTTCCAGATTTCTTCCTAGCTTGACAGTTCCATGTTGACCGCTACCAAGCTTTTTCTGTAATTCGTAGTTGTTGACTAGCTTTCTGCCTGAGATTGGATCGATGTCTTTCAGTAGCTTGTGAGTTCTGATGCAGGTTAGTGACCGTTCTACAAACAACCATACCGTAATTGGGGGTAGGGAGGACTTAGATGGGAAAGGGCTTACTCTTTGGGAGCTTGCATGTGGGAAGGATGGAGTAGTGGAGTATTGTATTGACCATCCTCGTTTTCTTCTGTAGGCCGATTTGGCGAGAAAGGTGGGGAAAATAAACCCGGGCTCTGCGCCGGCGTGTTGCCGGCAGTCTTGGCTGCTGCTGGCACGGAGGAAAAATCTCTGGATCTTTTAGAGTCATCGGCCGAGAATGATTGATGTTGCGATTGATGTGAGCTTCGCGTCCTTAGTGGGCGAGGTCTAGGATAATGCGGAGGGATATGCTGGGCTTGCAACGCTGCAAAGGACTGATTTGGGTAATTTGGACGGTTGCGACTGCGCCCGTCGCTTGGCTTTACAGGCACCGAAGTGGGACGAGGAGTTTCAGTATCGTTGTGAGTATATTGTGAGGAATGGTCTTTCCATTGGGCGCCAGGCCATTCTGGACCAGAAGCACCGTCGAGACTGTCACCAACAGACTTAGTCCTGGATGGTGAGGACAGAGTTGTCCTCGATAGGGCAGTATAAATATCAGCGTCGTTGGAGCTTGGCGCTGCTCTTGTCGTGAAGTAGCAGTCTTGAGATATCACGTGTTGTACATTTCCCAAGTCACCCGTCTGCAAGTCATGCAGCTGCGGCGGCAACTCTTGAGATGTCCATGATGTCGCTGGTGTGGGCACTGTTGACGGATATTCCGAGGTTGGTGTTCTCAATTGATCATCCATAACAGGCGGATATGGTTGTTCTTCATCGCTTTCTTGCTTGGCTGGTTCAGGAAGGCTGTGGAGTAAGGGTGTGCATACACCATCCAAGTCTGTGGTAGCCGTTGACGTGAGAGGAGCTGTTTTTGGTTCTAGTTCTCCTATTTGGCCATCCGAGCCGTTCTGGTTAATGCTCACAGCAGCCATTGCTTCTTGACTTCTACTGTCCATTTCCTTTCTGTTCTCCCAGTCTGGTATTGTACAGTGAGGCAATAGATTTTGCCCAGACCCAATGTTATCGAGGTTGGCAAGCAGTCCAACCCCCAACACCTACCATGACGGTCCCAAGAGTAGGTGAAGATGTCGGAGAATCAAGAGGGTGTACTCAGAGTTTAGAAATATAGAGGCACTTTTGTTTCGCAGTCGCAAGGCAAAGAAACAGCACAGTTGATGATATCTCTATATCTGTGTAACAAGAGAGCTACTTGGTTACACCCTCTGTAAGAAATCGTACGAGAAGAACGGAATATGGAGGGGAAGACGATTGTGAGGGAGCGTTAGGGTTTGAGGCTTCGGAGATCTATTGGAGAATTAGTTAGGTCATAGCTGAGTGAATTGGAGGGGAACTTACAGCGAGATTGAGGCATACAAAGATATCAAGAGAAGAGTCAAGATTGCGGGTTCCTGCGTGTTGAGGTCAAAGCAACATGAAAGCCTATTCTGAGTCTCAGTGCCTTTTGAAGGAGAGTGTAACAGTCGTCTGTACGGAGTAGGGACCTTAGTTTCGCTTGTGATAAAGATTGGTGATGTAAGCGGGAATGGGGTTTTTTGGCTTGTCGGCACTCTATTTCCCGATTTTGTACCATTGAAAGAATGCGCGATATTGAGTGAGAACGAGCGTCAAGAATTTCGATAGGCCGTCGACAAAATTTGCCCAACTACCGATCCTGCATGGTGAAAAACGCTTCTTACTCTGCAGCAGCAGCAGCAGCAGCAGCAAGAAAGTGAAAAGCTCGGATCTGCGCACCCATGCCCACACACACCCCGCGCAACCTTCGTCAGGGAAGTTTAAAAACGGTGGCACAGTAGCTTCTCTACGGTCGGAGACCTTCCTACATTCCCATTGGTGGTGGCGGACGTGGGAGGAAGAGGAAGCTGTTAGCTGCTGTTGGGCTACTGTTAGCAAGATATGCCGCTCATGCACTCATGCATAACATCTCGATTTCGCCCAACCATTTCCTGCCAAGCATCGTGGCTTTTGCCCATCCATACATTCAGTTCAATTGCTTGACAGGACAAAGTCAATCGCACAGTCAACGGAAGTATCAAGAGGTTGATTCCTGGTCGCTTCGACTTCTATAATCTCTCTCGGTCAAACGATTCGAGCGTTGAGGTGCATCGATCGTCAGCACTGTATATTCACTGCTGGCCCGCATCAACAATAATCTACTTCACGTTTGAGGCCTAGTAAAGGACAAATTATCGACAAGGTACAGACGGATCTTCGCACACCAGAGCGCTCCCTTTCAAGCCTCTTGCATTTGCGCTTGCTGTCCGCTCGCGGTCAATCCGACCAATCATAGCACCCACTGCATTTTTACCCCAGACGGTACGGAGTTACATTTCAGACCAGCAGCTTTCTCCGGTGTCACTACCAATGATGGCGGCGGTTGACAGAGGCCAGACCAAAGTTAAAAGAGCTGCATCGCCAGATCCCCACATCTTCCGCCTAATCGGAAATGAAGACATGGTCATAGTGCGTTAGGGCAACAGGGGAAAGAGGGGCGTTGGGAAGTAAAATCGTGTAGTGTTGAGTGGCGAGCTTCCTTCGGTGAGAGGGGTCATTGCTCGAAACCACCAATGATCACTTGATCAGTGCACATCCTTCGACAAGATAATTATCCCAAAAAGGGACTTCACGCTTTCTCACCAAACGATGCTGCAACAGCCTGGTCAGTGCCCTCCACCTGTTCGCCCTCTTGCTCGGCAGCTGGCCTCGCTTGCACCTAGCCTTTGAATCTGCTGTACCGTACCCCAAAGCTTCAGTGTTCAAAGAAGAGAACGCTCCTAATCTCCTTTTAATGGTATCGCTGCCCATCTATGGACCCTCAGGTGGCATAGGAATACGAAGCACACCCCCCTAACCACAAATAATTGCTCGTTCTTTGTTGGAAGTATTGACTGAACAGACTACTATAATAAACCAACCATCGAGATCCAGGATGAAATCAATTGGCCGCATGTATTTGTAAAACCCCATTTCTGAGATCTGTGCGATGCTCTATGGTAATCTGGTCACATGGGGGGCACTATTCTCAAAATTCGCGAGGCTCGCTTCTGGACCACGGTAAGTCTCCTTATAAGTCTCACTTACACAGTAGTCACGGCGACTGTCGAAAGAAGCGCTGCAGGCCTGAGGCCGGTTGACCGTTCCTTTGTGTTTTCTAGCAAGCGTGTCAAGTTTCCTTTTCAAACCTTCAGAAACCGCAGAGGTTGCGCCTTATCGGCCGGAAGAGCTGCTTGAATCGAGTCATTAAGAGTCAATATTATCCACTACTACAGACATGAACGAGTTCTTGTGTTTGACGCCTGCGGTTCATTATTAGCTTTCTATTACGCAGTCAAAATTTTACCTCATGCCATCTATATCGCCTGCCTCCTTGTCCCTAAGCATGTCAGCTCCAGCATGTCAACGACACCAAGCTTCCACAAAGCCCATTGCTCACAGTCGCCGGACACACAGATCCCGCAAAATTGCACCAGACATCCAGCTCTTTCTTGAACGATAATCCAACACGCCTCCGGACCTATTTAAGGCCAATGGCTTGACGCCTCGAGAGCCTCTTCGTATTCGCGTCGCGTCTGTTTAGGCGCCCTGGAGTCACAAGGCAACATAGATAGGAGTTGCTGCCACAGGAGAGCCACTGTGCAGCCTACCGCTCTTATTACCCTGAAACTTACGTACAAGGAATCCTGATCTAGCATAAGCATTTCATGGCTTGCAGGAATCTTCCGAGAAATCCTCCGTATGGAGGACCTGTTAATAGACCATGCTTGGGCGGGAGATCTAAATTTCTATCTATTATCTCGCTAATTGCTATCAGAAGACTCAATCATAGGCTCCATCACTCATACTCAGAAAGTCAATACGAAATCTTGGCTTTAGGGAGAAGCATCCTCGCGGTCAATGTACAGATCAGATTATGCACCTGGCAGAGACTAATGATGTGCCCAGCTTGACATTATACTAGCGCTCCCATACTTCGACAATGATGGCTTGATCACTGGTCTTCTACTGTCATACTCCCTTACGTCATCGACATAGACTGACGACCTGATACCACGACAGCCAATGTACAGCAGCGGTGTCACATAGCATAGAAGCATGGCTATGAGCGCTCAACCCTTTTCTGCAGCAATACAACATTATACCTTTGTCGATGCAATGTCTGCATTTTTCTACATTACTCCGTAGTGTCTCGGTTATCTCAATTACTCCTCTGGACACACCTCTCAGTGCCCCTTCCGCTCAGATTATCCCCGGAATCACGGCCTTCCGGTTCCCGACCTTCTCTTTCCCAAATTTCTTCACGTACCACCTTTTGCCCTGCAATGCCCTCGGCAACATTGTCGCAATTTCGTTCAAAACAAAGGTTCTCGCCGGGACGCAGCTCAAGCCGCCAATCATCCAGAACCCGGCCCACTCGATCCATTCGCAAAAATAATGCGGATATAATACCGCCCTAAACAGCCCATTCTCTGGTATCATGTACACCTTATCCACGCTCTTCCCCTTGCCCTTGCCCTCACCGTTTGCCTCCTCCCTCTTCTGCATATTCCTCGCCGCTGCCCGTCTGATCTCCCTCAGTTCGTCATCGTGATAGATATTCCCCGCCAGTCCGACGAAGAAAATCATCATGCCCAACTCGATGTAGACCGCGCGCCCAGCCCAGTCGGCTGTGGTGAGGGGACCATAGGAGGCAAGGTAGCCGCCGATGCAGGTGGCGTTTATAAGCTGGAAGGCGAGAGCGGACAACCAGACGGAGACGTGGACGGGGGACATGGAGGGGTTAAGGTAGAGGGGTGCGAGTAGGGCGCGGTAGATGTAGTGGATCGTCTTTCAGATTCCAGTTAGTATATGATTTCGCATAGCGGAGAAGATGTATGCCATAAACAAGCAAAATAAAACATACAAAAAGCCCCGCCATGATCCAATTCGCCATCGGCAATCTCTCAATCCCATTTTGCGCCGGCAGCGTAAACATGATATACAAGAGCGTCATAAACCCCGGCGCCTCCATCGTCGCCCACCCGATCTTGCCGGGGATGTTGAAGCGCGATTCCGTGGACGTTTTGCCCATCGGGTAGTAGTCTATGACCCATTGGAAGAGTGTGTACTGGCGGAGCTGGGGTTAGCTGGGGTGCTGATGGGAAAGTTGGGGGGATGAAAGGGGGGGAAGTACGATGGGGAAGAATTGCCAGAGGAAGGTGAGCTGTTCCCAGTGCTCGCGTGAGGGGGGGAGGTAGGATTGTAAGAGGGACATGTTGGGTATGGGGTGGTTGAAGGGGGGAGGAGTGGGGAAGGTGGATGATTGTTGAGATGGCCGTGACGTCATCGAGTTTGTTCCCCGTGAAAAACACATGTTCTCGTCAAATTACTGTCAGATTTTCACTTCGGAACACGCTGTCGGCGAGCATCTTATTGTTGACTTCCTCTCAGAACATTCTCGATTTCTGTATTGTACTCGGGTACACAGTCGTCAAATATCTATTCAGAACATCCGAGGAACGAAATGATCATTCCATAAGCGGTCAGTTTTTATCTTGTGTGTTTTCGTACGCGTTGTAATCTACTGTATGGAGGATTTGAGACTGTGCTGCGGACTCCTCGGCTTTGGAGGGACCCGAGGAATTATGCAGAGAGGTGAACGTTCCACTGTCTCAGCCTTCAGCCTTATTATGTATCTGCAAAATGAGTATTCCGTAGCGGAGGAAGCTCTTTGAGCTGCGTCGTTGATCTTGCTTCGACAGTAGCTTACTTGTCCATGTCAACCTGTGTAAAGTAAGACAGCCGGCAACAAGAAATATTGTCTCTTCAGCTGAACATTACGAATAAATAAGGCACTGTAAGCCTCTTGAACTCATTGAAACCGCATCGTGATAAACCCCGAGCATGTCCCATCGGGACTAGTTCTAGCGTGCTGACTGTACCGCTCAGAACAATTATCGTACCTAAATGACCCCGCCATCCCGCCCACAATCTTTTGATTTCGTTTTCGACAAACCTTCTCGATCACTCACTCCCCTTCCCGTTTTATTCTTTCGCCATTCCTCCAACTCTTCTGTACAAATCTTTGGCAGCATCTTCTTCTTCTCGTCAGCGAGTTTTCAGGTACATCCATCCGAAACTACTCTCCGAACCACTGTATCCGTACTTCACCGCCGGGATGGTCCAGTCGTAAGTAGTGTCAATCAAGCTTGTCGTTGTAATTTCTTGCTCACCATACCAGTGCCGTCCTCGGTTTTCCTCGCATGGGAGTGGACCGAGACCTCAAGAAAGCAACCGAAGCCTACTGGGCCGGAAAGCTGTCCCAGAGTGACCTTCTCGCTGAGGGCAAGCGTCTTCGTCTTACGCATTGGAAGATCCAGAAAGAGGCGGGTGTCGATGTTGTTCCCAGCAATGACTTCTCCTACTATGACCACGTCCTCGACCATATCCAATTCTTCGGTGTAAGCAATGTTCCGGAGACTATGGTCGGATCTGATTCACGGACTGACACCAATCCTAGGCTTCACCGGAAAAGTATTCTAAATATAAGCTCGACCCCATTGATGAATTCTTTGCTATGGGGAGAGGCCTCCAGAAGCCACAAACAGACGCCGGAGCTGCTGTTGATGTCCCTAGTCTTGTACGTGGTCAAATGATATCCTTGATCCGATCATATGGCTAGCATACCAACTTACACATGTATAGGAGATGGTAAAATGGTTTGATTCCAATTACCACTATGTCAAGCCAACGTTCCATGACGGTCAGACCTTCAAGTTGGGATCAAATCCCAAGCCTGTCGTAGAGTTCCTTGAAGCAAAGGAAGCTGGTATCGTCACTCGTCCGGTTCTTGTTGGACCTGTGTCTTTCCTCGCGCTTGGAAAGGCCGACCGTGATCAGACCGTCGAGCCCATCAGTCTGCTAGAGAAACTTCTGCCAGTCTATGAGGAGCTTCTCATCAAGCTCAAAGAAGCTGGTGCTGAGACTGTCCAAATCGATGAACCTTGCCTCGTCTTTGATCTACCTCCCAGAGTGAAAACAGCCTTCAAACCAGCTTACGAGAAACTTACCAGTCTTGGCAGCAAGATCCCAAAGCTTGTTCTCACCACATATTTTGGCGATATTAACCACAACATTGACGTTCTCTCCTCGACGCAGGAACTGTATGCTGTTCACGTTGACCTTGTCCGCCATCCTGAACAATTCGAGGTAGTCGTTGGGGCACTCGGCCCAAAGCAGGTTCTTTCTGTTGGAGTCGTTGATGGCCGTAATATCTGGAAGACCAATTTCAAGAACGCAATTGAGATGGTCGAGAAGGCAATTCATAAGCTTGGAAAGGATCGTGTTATTGTTGCTAGCTCTAGCTCGCTGTTGCACACGCCTCATACCCTCGACAGCGAGAAGAAGCTCGATGCCGAAATAAAGGACTGGTTCAGCTTTGCAGTTCAAAAAACTCATGAGTTGGCCATCATCGCTAAGGCCGTCACAGATGGACCTGATAGCGTGCGGGGGCAACTAGAAGCCAATGCCAAGTCCATACATGGTCGTGCAAGCTCAAAGCTAACAAATGACCCAAAGGTCAAGGAGCGAGTATCCAAAATCACCGATGACATGTACAAGCGGAACTCGGAGTTCCCAATCCGAATTGCCCAACAACAAAAGAAACTTAACCTACCAATGTTCCCCACGACCACTATCGGATCTTTCCCACAGACCAAGGAAATTCGAATCTCTAGAAATAAGTTCACCAAAGGTGAGATTACGGCTGAAGAGTACGAGAAATTTATCGAGAAGGAGATCCAGGACGTCGTGAAGATCCAAGAAGAGCTTGACCTCGATGTTTACGTTCATGGCGAGCCCGAGCGTAACGACATGGTCCAATATTTCGGAGAGCGTCTTGATGGCTACGCCTTTACAACTCACGGCTGGGTCCAGAGCTACGGTTCTCGATGTGTGCGCCCCCCGATTATCGTCGGTGATATTTCGCGGCCTCATCCCATGACCGTCAAAGAGTCCAAATATGCAGCGTCGATCTCGAAGAAGCCAATGAAGGGCATGCTTACAGGTCCCATTACCTGCCTCAGATGGTCTTTCCCTCGTGACGACATCCATCAATCTAAACAAGCAGAGCAGCTCGCTCTTGCTCTACGCGATGAGGTGGTTGATCTTGAAGCTGCTGGGATCTTCGTCATCCAGGTTGATGAGCCAGCTCTTCGGGAGGGTCTACCACTCCGAGCGGGAATGGAGCGAGAGAACTATCTATCATGGGCCGTCAACTCTTTCCGTCTTTCAGTATGCGGCGTTACAGACGCAACTCAGATTCATTCCCACTTCTGTTACTCAGAATTCCAGGATTTCTTCCATGCTATCGCAGCACTGGACGCCGACGTGCTCAGTATCGAGAACAGCAAGAGCGACGCTAAGTTGCTTAAGGTCTTTGTCGACCAAGCATACCCCAGGCAAATTGGACCCGGTGTCTATGATATCCACTCACCTCGTATTCCGAGCGAGCAGGAGATCAAAGACCGAATCCAGGAAATGCTTCAATACCTCAGTCCAGATCAACTCTGGATTGACCCTGACTGTGGACTGAAGACTCGCCAATGGAAGGAAACGAAGCCCGCGATAACGAACATGGTCAACGCCGCCAAGTTTTACCGCCAAAAGTATTCCAAATCCTCCTAAACCAGTTTCGTGACGCATAACGATGAAATGTTCAACAGCATGACTCGACTTAGAGTGACGGATAATAGAGGGACACGATCTCAACATCGGCGTTTTTAGTGAATGGGTATGGGATACCCAGCCTCCAAAAGCGTCATAGACTCTGTATTTTTCAACATTGCTTAGCGGGTTCCCCTTTTGCTGGTGCTCTCCTCAACCGAGCATCGCAGGGAAGGTGAGGCGCTGCCTATCGACGCTATTGTTAGCTACCAGAATACCAATCATGCAGCTATTGCCCATCATCTTGGTTGAGTTGTATCTCATTATCACAAAGAGGCCCATTTTGACGAACTAATCCACAGTGTCTTGTACCATTTTTTTCATCTCTAGTCTCTGAAGTCCAGATATAGGAGCTACATCACCGGCAAATGGGTCGTGCCTTCTGTATCCTATCTTTCCACCTAGGTAGGCGGCCAGATGCCACGTGCGATCATAGTCCAATATGGCTTGTGAAGAGAAGGCACAATTTGATCAAAGAAGGTCCTCAACGCAAAGTCCCCGTCCTCCCTGCCTCACATATCTGCACGTTTAGACTTTATCCGCATTACCCACTACTTTATAGGACTTTCTCTTACAACTGTCCACTCGTTCCAGAGTCATTGACCATCTATCTAATGTTTGCTAACAACTGTTGCAGCTTCCAGAGATCTTTTTCGCCTGATCTTCCAAACAGCAAGATCATCCAAGCTCTCCAGGAAAGTGACAATTGCCCCCTTCATCAACTCGATCCGATAGCATTTGTCACCCCTGTCTCCACTATGGGTAGTACGCAATCGCGAGAAGTTCGAGCGATCTTCGCTTCTTCCCAAGACCACAACGCTAAAGGAAGTTCTAGCTCAGCAGCACGGAGGAAAAGTCTAAGACGGGAACTGCCAGCGATTGTTCGTCACAAAGAGAGCAGCGGTCGACTTTCCTACTTGACAGAGAGACTCAAACGGAAGATGTCTCTAGATTCAGGTCTTTCCAGGAAAAGCTCGAAGATGAGGCTGAAGAACAGTCTAAGTGAAGAAGATATTCAGCGGCGTCAAGAATTGAAGCGTGCCTTACACCAGCGGTTACAAGAGGATCTTCTCAGAGATCGATCGGCCAGTGAAGGTGGGTATGATGAGGATGCAATGCCCATTGCAACGCCGTATCTAACGCTGGATCGGAACGGATCCTTCGGTCATATCAATCCTGAAGATATTACGGCGGTTCATAGGCCGCCCGACGCATTACAGTCATCAGACAGAAAGTTCGGCGGACAGAGCAGAGGCGAAAAGTACTCTGCAAAGGTTACAACAGTACAGGATGGATCGACCATTCGCAAAGTGCTGCGCAAAAAGAAAAGCGCACCTGCTACACTCCTTGCTGAGCAGCATCCTTCTCAAACTGCAATTGAACCAAATATCCGGATAGCTTCAGGTCAATCCGCGAGTCCGTTCCACTTCAACAACCTTGTTATTCACAGACGATCTCGTTTGAGCTTGCGAAAAGCATCTGTCGAGCGGCCAGATACCGCCAAAGGGAAGCCTGATACACTAAGATCAGGGCTACGGGTAAAAAGGGCATCCGGTATTTTTGGGTGGTCTACACCCAACATGAGGTTGCACTTTGGCTACACCGGAAAACCAAGTCGTCAAAAATCGCATAGGGCTAACTGCGATCTTGCTATTGGGGAGCTGGGTCTTGGTGGCATTGATGGAGCGGCAGACAGCCGCAATGCCGTGAAAGTGCCGACAGAGCAAATATCGATCCGCCACCAAGAGCCACAAGCTACGCAGCATCTAGCCTCAAGATCAGTTCGAGTATCACAATCTCTATCTCATGTTGGAGAAAGTTCAGGCCAATGGCATATGCGTAGGACTAGCTCTGTGTATTCAAGGCAACCTAACCTGCACAGGAGCAGCTCCCAGTACAGTACTCGAAGCTCCATCTTACCAGAGGTAGGCATTCGCACGGCTGTAGAAGTTCAGGGAAAGAAAACCACTGGAAGACAGCCTCTAAACAGATCTAGAGATGACCGTCTGTGGAGACAGCAGCCACAACATATCGCATCCTCAGTCTACTCGTCCCATGGCGGTAGTCGGCAGAGCATACCTAACCTTGACGGGACCCGTGAACCATATCCTTCTGTCAGACGCCAATCCACGGCTTACGATCTCTTCTCTGCGGAGAACAAAGAGGCGGCGTCATTGTGGGAGAAAGCATTCCAGGGCCACATAGAAGAGGATGCTGCTATAACAATAGGAAGGCGAAGCAGTATGTTACCTAGGAGAACATGCGGCGTAGCAATAAGAAGGATTGCTAGCGTATCACAAGAAACTAGCGGCGCGAATCCAAAGAGGGGAGTACCAGAAGGCAGAAGAGATATACTTACAAGACCATCACTACGACGATTGCAAAAATATTCGTCTGCTTCATCCCTCAGGTGTCTGTCACCCTCTAACAGAGGTAGAGAGCCTACAGATCATACAAATAAGGCAAGGAGAAGGGGGCGGAATTCATCCCCAGCGAGATCAGCAGGTTCATGGTCTCGGTTTCCAAGTCACACACGCGCCGAACGCTCCTCTTCACCAGCAAGTAGCTCGGACGGAGTACACTCTCGCGATTTTGCCATAGAAACCACTAGGCCCAAAAACCCTAGCAAAAATCATTTTGGGACCTTCCCAGCAATGGAAAAGAGGAAAAGTCGGAGCCTGACGTTTAGGAAGAGCATCACGAATACGCTAGGTAGACTTTATCGGTCACAAGTGGAACTACGGGGATTTGATAGAGGACATCGATCTTCAATATCTGCCGGGGGTATGCTGGAGTACCCAGAACTGGAGATTCCCGCTGGCCTCGGCGAAGGTGGAGCTACTGTCTGGTCACAGATATACGAGGACTGTATTCCGCCTCGGAATGGAATAGACGATTCTTCTGTGGCTGATCTGGACCTTGCTTCCCCAATCAGGCGGCCGAGCATTTCGTACGAAGCTGTTGGCCGGACGAGGATGAGTTCAAGGGCGTGAGTCCGACTGATCGCATTACATGACAGTCATGTCTGTTTGGAACCCAAACGACAATTCTCATTGCACGCTTCGGCGGATTGGCATTTTAGGCATTCTAGGCAGCAGTCAACAACAGCTTATCGAGCAGAACCCAAGGGTGACATGGACCGCATTGACCAGGTCTATGAGAGCGTGTATGGCTTAGGGAATGCGATAAGGCGCCGAATCTTGATCTTCAATGCTGGTCACGTGAGGCTGCGGCTTTACATAGCTTACGCGTCTGGAACCCTAACTTTATATCGAGCTTGTGTATTTTTAGGTCGTTGATAATCAAGTTTGTAAATCCTCACAGCACATTATCTAGGTAGCCAAGTAGATGCTTATGCCTTCAGAATGAACATGATAACATTTAACTATGACCCTCCCATTAGCCACGGAGTTCCATCGTTTCCCCTGAATACGGGTGCAGAACCACAACATAGCTCAGTCACCCTCAGATTTGCCCTAGTTATCCAATGCGTTCCAAAATACCTCGAGGGCTACGAAGACCCTCAGTTTCGTTGACTGCCATTCCACCAGCGTCTACTTCAGCTGAGTACTCTACAGCGCTCGCCAGTCTTGCTACGCAGATACTGTATCGATCTCCACTTCCCTCTAAGAATGATTTACCTATATTCGTGCTAAATGCCGCAGCATTTCCTGATACTAAGGACGTTGACTTTGATGCTTTGTTGCCTTACGTCCTCTCCCGCTTGCCTGACGAAGATGAGCTTATAGGCGGACGCGGATATGAAATAGTCTTTTTCGCAGGTGGGGGAAGCAACGGGGCTACTGCAAAGAAGAAGGGGCGGCCAGGCTGGGGATGGCTTTTGCAGGCATACAATCTGCTGACGAGGGCGACGAGGAAGAGGTTGCAGAAGCTATATATTGTCCATGAAAAAAATTGGATTAGGGTGTTGTTCGAGATGTTCTCGACGGCTGTGAGCCCGAAATTTAGGAAGAAGGTCGTGCATGGTGAGGAACCTCCGGAATATCTGGGAGATCTCTGGGCCCCAGTGCTGACTCTCGAGATATTCATAGTCTCGACGTTGACTGGCCTGGCATTGCACATCCCAATCGAAGATCTCCTGATCCCTCCCTCCGCCTACATGGCCGATCGACGACATTTACCCCACATTGACGCCCCGTACGCCCGCGGGAAAAGGGCCTTTGGCGTCAAGCAGCCTCTACCCTTGTCATCATCTGGAGCTGTCAGACTGCCAAGGGTCTTACGAGAAGCTACGAGCTTTGTTCTGATGGATCGCTTGATCAAGACTGAAGGTGTCTTTCGTATGAGCGCTAGGGCCATGACGGTGGATATCCTCAAAGAAGCTTACGACCGCGGACAAAAATTCATAGTGTGGAAAGAAGGGAACGTGGTGTTGACACACAACCACCGAAGAGACGGATTTGGGGATGTCTGGGTCGATGAGTTGGATCAATGTGAGGGATGGGAGCTTCACGCCGCTGCTGGGCTGATAAAGCAGTGGTATAAAGAGCTACGAGATCCGATATTCCCTCAATCGTGCTATGCAGGATTGGAGAGATTCTATGGCGACCCAGGAATACCGTTCCAGATCTCCCAGTTACTAGCCATACTAAATCCAGACACGGAATGGTCACCTATCAGCAAATCGTCAAGGACCATCCTGGTAATGCACCTCCTCCCTCTCCTCTCAAGGGTAGCAGACTTTTCAGAATTCAACCGCATGACCCCGCAAAATCTTGCAGTCTGCTTCGCCCCGACCCTACTCCGCAGCCCTGATCCGATAGAGGACGTCAAAATCTCAGCAATCATCCAGCGGATTCTCGAAGCCATGATTTCCCACTGGAACAAGCATCTAGCCCCCAAATTCGACATGGACATCTACAAATTCGAGGAATCCCTCCGCATGCCAGAAGCCCTCTCCGACCGCGAGGATCCTCTCGAGGAAACCCAACAAGCGCGGTCTTCTGAAGAAACACAAATCACCGGTATCACTCTCCTCGACAACGACTCCAGCGGTGAAGAAGAACAAGACGAGGACTTGGAACCGCCGCCCCTACCTCCGCGTCCAGCTATCTTGACTGATGCAGGCGGACAGGGGGAGGGCAGTAGCCAGTTAAAAAGAAAACCAGCGCCGCAAGTCTTACCGTTACCGCGGTATTCCATGCTCATCGCCGAGAGACCCGCAAACATGCAGGCGTTCTGGAACACAGTACCTACTGAAGAAGATGTAAACCCCGAACCGCTCTCAAGACCAAGTCTTGACACATTGCCCGAGTACCAAACCCTGCCGACACCACCTACTCCGGTCAACGCATTCACCAACACGGTGCCCACCGCCGGCGACATCGGCGCTACGGATCAGCCGCAGGAGCTGCCGGAGTATAAGGCTAGGTCGCCGTTGGGGGCGGCGGTAGTGAGGAAGCCGGTGCCGAAGGGGGAGGGAAGGGATGGGTGAATTAGGTCCTGATACACTACTTCGTTGGTCCTTGTATAGGCCGGTTTTGTCTTTTTTTTCTCGAAGATAATTGGTTTTGACCGGGGAAAGGTTGATCTTGGCTCAGGGGCGTTATGTTGCATTTCCTACTGTACCTTCATCACCCCCAAATTTGCACCATCTTCCACAAAACATGCGAGCGTTCGGAGTTTTGAACCAGGCATGGGCTGGACAATGTTAGATACCCGTTTCTTTAATGGCATATGTTACGATGTTTGTGCGGCCAGGATTGTTAAGGGGGAGGGAGAGGTGGGGGAGTTGGGCGCGAAATCAAGCGCCTTGGTTGCTTTGGGTTCATTCATGGGAGAGCTGTGTGCGCTGTGACGGTGGAAGGCAGGGGAGGGGCAATGGGAACTTGGGGGAGGGGTATACGGAGTAAGTGGGGGGTGAGATGAGGAGTGTAGAGGGATGAGGTGAGCTGAATGTGTAGATTAGGTTAGATAGCTACCGGGCGATCTTAGCATTGGCCGTGTATACCGGAGGGTTGCTAATACCAGATCTTGAACTCCTATCACTCAAGCACCCCCTCCATAACCCCAGTGCCCCAACCGCCTCAACCCAGCACTACGACATCCACCACTCCAGGAAAGCCTCATGCCAGCCCACTTGCACGAGCTCTCCCCTCTCCGATGGAAACGAAAATTGCATTGGACTAGAGGGTATAGTAAATCCATCACAAACAAAGAACTAGACGCTGCGCCGGAAAAGGGAAAAACCAGTACATCCAGGCACAGCCGGATATCCCTTCGACGCTTTTTTCGCGTTGTACCCCCCCTCAACCTCCCCTTTGCTCAGCACGCATCAAACATTTTTCTCCCTGGGCCATTCCGACGTTGAATACCTCCTTACTCTAAAACCCCCCGTAATAACTCCAACCCAAAACCCTAATCCTCATGCCCCCTCTCCCTCACCACCTCTCTCTCTTCCTCCCCGTCTTCCTCCTCCTCCCCAACCTCCCTCCATCCCGAACTCCTCTGACTCGCCCTCTCCTGATACCCGAACGCCGCGCCGGACCCCTCCCTCGGACTCGCTAGCGGACTGGCCGCCGCAATGCCCCCGATACTTCCTGTGATACTGTCGTTCCTGCCATGGCTGATGAGCCCGCTGCGCACGCTCCCACCGTCGCCGCCGCCGGTGGTGGCTTTGTTGGCGTAGTAGCTGTTTCGCTCGCTTGAGAGGGCAGGGGCGATGCCCGAGGAGCTGTAGACGGAGGCACGCTCGGTGTTGGGGAGGCGGGCAGAGTGCGGGATTGGTTGGTCGGAGCTGCTGATGTTGGCGCTGAGGACGCTTAGAGGGAGGGATTCACGAGAGCCACCAAATAAGGACGAGGGTGCTAGAGCGCGGACTGAGGCGTTGGTGTCGAGGGAGTTACGGCGGCGGCGTTTCGAGCTCGAGGCGAGGGTGAGGATGGAGGCGTTGTCGGTGAGGAGATTGTTCGCTGTGGCGGTGGTGTAGGTGGAGGGATGGCCTCCAGAGCTGCTGCTTTGTTGGCCGGTGGAGAGATGGGAGGGGATGGCGGATGCTGGGGGGGAAGAGGGGAATTGGTGGGTGAAGTGAGAGGTGTGAGTGGAGTTTGGGGGATGTTGTGTTGAGTGAGGGATGGCGAGGCCACCAGGATGGGGAGGTTGATTGGGGCCTTGTAGGAGATTGGAGGGGGCGGCAGATTGGATGGTTGTGAGGGTTGTGGTAAGAGAGCGGACTGAGGGGGCGGGAGAGGAGAATGTGCTTCCTTCACCCCCGGTTCGGCCGCTGGAACTCAGGGCGCCGCCTACTGTGACAGTTGTTCCGGCTTTTGAGTCCGCTGTGGCTGTTTCTGAGTTGACGGTGTCGGTTGTGGTGGAGACTGTGGGTGCGGCAGACTTCTTGCTCATTGATTGTGGTTGTTGGTCATCGCTAGAGACGGGAAGGGACTCCTTGCTATGTGAAGGCGAATTATAACTAACACTTCGTCCCGAGGGAGGAGTGTAGAACGAGAGGTGACCGTTACCACTATTTGGAACAGAGGGGTTCGCATTTGGCTTCGCCGAGACCGGGTAAGGATTGTTCTTGAGAATGTTGGTCTTCTTGCCTTTCGAATCCGAGGGTTGTTGATTCCGCTTCCCGTTGGTGCCAGAATCAGAAGTGGAGTTCTTGAGATTCGCGAGACGCTTCATCCATGTGAAGGGACGTCTGCGGAAATGCTTGTCTACATCGGAGGTTAGCCGAGGGTTGAATGCGAGACATATCAAGCAAAAGCACGAAGACTGCATTTGCTACCCTAGATTGCCAAAATACTGGGATGTAGAGCATACCTTGTGGTCTCGGAGCCGGATCAGTAGTCGCCATCCTACTGACCCACCTGAGGTTGTAAGGTGTAGGATGGCTTTCGAGACTCAAGCTCTTAAAGGTATGGTAGAGGAAGCTCTAAGATGGAAGAAGTCGACTGCGGAAGATGCTGGATAGGTACGAAGGAAGAGGCCACGGACTGCGACTCTTCATACAGATGATGAAATTGGAGGATTGTTAGCTATACTACTATTCAGCAAGATGTTAGTAGATGGGAAAGGCAACTTGTACTCGATTGGTGAGACACGAGAGCTGTGGGAAAGGAGGGCGTGCTGCTGCTGAGTCGTGACTGCCAAGCAGAAACGTGACCTTTGGGTGACAAGGGTTAGGTCTCCATTAGGCGGGAACGGATCTAAGCGAATCTCGGCCTTTAGAATCTCCGACCGCGAATACCTTCGACTTAAAGAACCTAAGATACCTAAGCTTGGAAGAGTCCCTTCTTGGTATCTGATGCCTTGTGGCACTGAATCTATCCATGCACGGCACGGTAGAACAGGAGAGAGCAAAGGCTCTCTGGGTCGTTTTAGCTGCTCTAATCCCTACCTCTGATTTCAAATGCGCCTTCCATTACCGTTCGGTCACTCTGCGAGGAAGTGGCGTCCCCCATGAGCTTCGCTATTGGATATCTTGATGTTCTGTAGACGGCCATAAAGAATCTCTCAAGCTGACAAATTTTGGGTCTGTTGATTTCCTTGCTTCTGCTTCTTGCCCGTGCCTACTTCCCGTGTGAAATGCTTGACGGTGTAGCTCGAATATTGCCTTTACCAGCAGAAGTTGCAGCTCAAATCAAGTCCTCAAACACGATATCTTCACTCAACCATGCTGTTTGTGGTCTTCTTGAGAACTCTTTGGATGCTGGAGCACGGAAACTAGATGTCAGCGTGGACTTCCTTCGTGGAGCATGCACTGTTGAAGATGATGGACATGGAATTACGCCCGCAGAGTTTTCTGTTAATGGAGGACTGGGGAAGCCGTATCGTGAGCTTCACTACCTGTGTTGAGGCAATTACGATTACTCATATACTTAGATACATCGAAACATGGAAGCCCGGGTCTGATCCATGGGCGAAACGGAACCTTTCTTCCCTCCCTCGCTGCTTTGTCAATTCTGACAATCACCTCCCACCATCATGCACATCGCTCTCACGCAACGCTTATACTGCATCATTCACGACCTGCCGCAAGGCTAGTGCCAGCGCCTGTTCACCATCAACTCTCAGATCGAGAGCATGGCACAAAGATAACTGTCCAGAACCTTTTTGGAAACATGCCTGTGAGGGTAAAGCAGCGTGGCCTAAACTTTGAAGGCGCGGGCAAAGATGAAAAGCAGATGGATCTACTGCAAAAATACGTTGTTGGGCTTCTCCTAGCATGGGATGTTCCAATAACGCTTACCTTGAGGGGTGCTGGAAGCTCCAAAAAGCTATTCGTACGTGGGAAAGGGTCGAATTCCAAGGAGACACGCGGACCGTCTTCGTCTAGGTCATACGACCTTTCTTTGACCCGTAGTATTCTATCACAAGCTATGTACATCGACCCATCAGATTGGGAATCCTGGGTTAAAACATCAGCTCGGACACCTTTCATCACAATTCAGGGTGCCATTTCTCTACAGCCTGCCCCATCAAAACATGTGCAATTCATCGCCTTAGGAGTTCATTATCTTGACTCTAACTCTGATGGTAACGTGCTTTACGATGAGGTTAACCGTCTCTTTGCCTCCTCGAATTTTGGAAAACAAGAAGACGTTCCGGATGCCGAGGAGCAAGAGCGTCGTAGTAAAGATAGACGCTTTAAGCAAGGTGGGTACACTAATAAGCAATTGAAAGCGGGTGGGAAAGGGGTTGATAGATGGCCGAAATTCTCCCTACGCATTTATTGCCATGACATAAGCAGTCTCCATCAGAGCGATGTCTATACCGCTCTCGAACGAGAGAGTACGATATCTAGCCTACTCAAGGTTCTTGGAGCTTTGATCAATGGCTTCCTTAGCGACCATCACTTCAGGCCACGGGCTGTGCGTACCAGAAACCGTCCGAAACTACTCGGTGAATCCGCAAACTCCCAGAGTCTGCATGCCTTAAGACCGTCACCTTCGCAAACCCCTTTACGCACCCCTAAAGGGACACCCCCAGTAGATTATTCTGTTGAATCTATACCTCTAACGGTCTCGGAGCACGCAGCACCAGCGGATGTGTCGCTGGTGGCAAATTTGCAAAAAGAGAAGAAATGTGCTGCGCGAACAAGCTCCGTATATATGGGCGATGACTTCGGAGGCAGCGTCAGGCTGCCGAGCTTCTCGCGTAGCCGTGATGTTCATTTTGACCACACATTTAGTGGGTGGACTCGTATGAGAAGCGGGAAGCCAGGAAGTCCGCATGACGAGCTTTTTAGGTCAAAGCCAGAATCCAGGGCACGGCTGCAAAGATTAAGGAGCGCTTCTCACACGAGTACTTCCACCCAGACATTTAATGATAAGGATGGAGAGAGCAGCGCTGAGCCTTGGAAAGAGTTGCAACCCACCAAAAACTGCTCTAGCGAGATTTTCGTGTCTGGTTTTGACGTTCCAGCATTAGATGATCCTTTCGTCGAAGACGACTCCCCTAAAGACAATATTGCAATCCCGCAAATGGAAAAATGTGATATTACGCCAGAAATTGAGCAGACTGTTGTGTGGATCAATCCTATCTCAAAAGCCAGGGTCTTGGTCAATGCCAGAACTGGTCTTGTAGTGAATGAGCAGTCGAAGAGACCCTCTTCTGCTAGTGCAGATAATACTTCGAAGTCTCGGGCCACGCAGTACTCCAACCAAGCAACTATGCTAAAAAGCGATAATAGGCTTCCCTGTAATGGATCAGCTGCTTTATCGACGCCCAAAACGGGATCATGGGTTGGCAATTTTTTAAAGAAGTGGGACAACCCTGTTTTCAAGCCGACGGAAGAGAGTATACCACAGGTTTCCTTTGATGGTCCTACTGCCCAGAGTGATGATATACTGCACGGTAGAAATCAACATTATCACGCAGATATACGGACAGCATTTACCGAAGCATCGTCGGTTTTCTCCACGAGACTATCGAAGGAGAGCCTGACCAAAGCACAAGTCATTGCTCAAGTCGACCAGAAATTCATTCTAGTCCGTATGGGTACACCACCAGCGGCGAAAGACCTCGAACAGAGTAATTCAACTGCCAAGCAGCTCCTCGTACTTGTTGACCAGCATGCAGCGGACGAGCGTATTCGTAACGAAGGACTCCTTGCGGACCTCTGCCAAGCTCCAACGTCAGAAACCCGCACAATTCGATCATCGCTCAACCTAGGCTCTGCCATTGAAACAACCCTACTTGAAAAGCCCATCACTTTCCAAGTACAAGCTCGAGAGCACTGCCTCTTCACGACCCATGCCGGCCATTTTGCACATTGGGGCATTCTTTTTGATCTCAGCGCACTGCTATCAGGACCTAAGGCTATCGAGGTACCGACATGCAAATTGACCGTTAGGACCCTACCAGCAGTAATCGCTGAGAGGTGTAGAATCGAACCCAAGATACTCATCGAGTTACTGAGAGGCGAACTCTGGAAACGAGAAGAGCTTGGCCTCAAATGCAAAGCCCCACCATCTCCGACATTATCACGACCGTCGTCAACGCCATCATCTACGAATCCCGTATGGCTCTCGAGAATTTCGTCCTGCCCCTCCTCCATCCTCGACATGCTAAACTCCCGCTCCTGCAGAAGTGCAATCATGTTTAATGATATTCTGACAATTGATGAGTGTAATAATCTGATAGCAAGACTGGCGAAATGCGTATTCCCGTTCCAGTGTGCTCATGGACGCCCGAGTATGGTCCCGCTTGCGGAATTGGGGAGCGGAGAGGGATTGGGAATTATTATAAGCAGACCAAGCAAGGACAAAGTGGACAGTGGATTCGGAGAACAGTGGAGGAAATGGAATGCAGAAATTAAGAAAATGAGGGTTGATGGAAATGTAGGTTAAGTTATTCACGTCTAATCTGTGTGCAAGAGGAAATTTCGACTGGTATGGCTCGGACTTTTTACAGGTTTTACCGTCGAAATCTGACACATGGAACAGTCTAATTTGTTGACAATGTCTAACTAATGCACATGACTTTATATTTTCTTAAGGTAAGGTAATGGTTGCGTACTTGTTACACATCGAATCGACCTCATGGCTTGATCCTTATGGGGGACGACAAGGCGGACCTATAGTTTGATTCTTCCTAAGGCAAAACCAAAGAACCATACGGATGCCACGGTAGAGCATTGCTCATGTTACATGGACCATTTTGAATACTGAACGGCAAGAGAATACTACCTATCATATCCACCGTGCCAGGCAAAAACTTGTTGATGGACGCTTTTGGAGTCCGGGTTTCTGAGAAGTTCTAGCATATCTTTCTGACTAGCTGAGCAATCAAGACGATGCTGTTTACTGTGAAGTTTACTCAACCTGACAAAAGCGGGTCTCCGAGGTGAAGTACGAGAAAGTACAGCTTACACGCCAAGATTCATAACAAATCTGACGAGAGCAATACGACGTTACACGAATCCCTTCGCCACCAGCACTCCATCAATTATATATTATCCTCGCAATTCTTCACTCAATACACCATCAACATTCCTATCCATATCATTTACCAAAATCATTTCTACCTACTCACCATGTTCACCAACATTGTAACCCTCCCCCCCCCTCCCCTTCCCTTCATCCCCTTACCCAGCGCTAAATCTCTTCACAACAGCTCTCCATTCTCCCTGTCTTACTGGCGTTGACCCAAGCCAGCCCACTCGTTGCCCGCCAAACATACACCACGAACTTCACGACCGAGATCGGCACCTATACCTGCTCAGGCGGCCAAGCTCTCCCAGGCACGATCTCTACCGATACAGGTTGCATGAATCTTGGTGCTAGCAGCTATTTGATTGGCGAGATTCCTGGTGGGTACTTTTCTCTTGCTTCTTCTGTCCATCTATTTCAGTTTTTTTCTTTTCTTCTTCCGCTGCTGTCGAGCTAGTCATACCTATCCAAAAAGCCCGAGAGTTTTTTTATCTTGACTGCAAAGCTTCAAGCAGCCGCAGGATTGCTGATATTTAATAGGAGTTGACTGTAAATTTACTGTCTACAACGGGTGGGGGTGCCCTGCTGGCGCTGTCAATGCGGTGACGGATGTTCCGGCCGGTAGTGGGGAGGTGTGCGCGTTTGCGGGGGTGTATGATGGTGGTGCGTGCTCGTATTGCGTGAAGAAGAGTGCAGTGTATAGTTGTGCTTGAGTCAAGGTATAGGGGGTTGGATGTGGGATTTGGAGTGGTTAGAAAGGGGGAAAGGGGGATTTTCTTGGTGGCAGAAGTAGTAGGAGTAAGGGTACGGGTTTAGGCTCTCTCTATATACTTGAAACACATACACGATACTTTCAGTCCAGTATGGAAGCCGTATCTAAGAATTTTCACTTCGATGCCGTATGTACTTGAACATCCTGCAGATGGTCATATTCTCATGTTCCCTTGCGACCTAACTTAAAGCTCGCATGTACTCATGTGATCAAAGCCGGTACCATTTACAACTTGGCTCATAAGAGGATGTAAGAGGATCGACGTGGTAGGGTTTAAGCTCTTGATAGCATTGCTGTTGTGAATGAAGTTTCGAGAGCGGTCTTTGAGCCCTACTTGTAGACATGGCCCATGCACACGGATGGATGCCTTCAGGCAACTAACTTCTGGTGCTCTCAACCTCTTTTAGATCCTTCTGAAAAAATTCTTCCAAGCTCTAGAGTCCTCGCACCTAGTAACGGCCAAGAGAGCTTGAGCTGTCTCTGCGTTTCCGCGTGTATCGTCTTTTCAATATTCGTGAATAAGCTTCTTCTTCGCACGGAAAAAAATCTCGCAAAGTCGAAAATCTTCGGTGCCCTTCGATCACACATTTGTGTGAACCCTTACGGATGCTATTTTCTTTAGCAGAAACTTCAAAAGCTTCATGCTTTTGCCATGGCGATGGACTTTCCCAGATCCGGGATATTTTATCAATAAGGCGAATTCTAAGCAAAGCGCCGTTTCTGCCGTCTACCCTTCACCAAGGCAAGCGTTATGATGAGAAGCTCATGCGTATAAGCATGCCTAGTACTCTGCAGAGCGATCCTTTGGTCTCACTTTATTGATCATGGAGTTCTTAAAGGAAATTCCTCGTATTGCCATGTGTGCCTCAATATGGACTGCTCTCTTCCCAAAAATTCATTGGTCCCCGAAGCGCCTCGATTGAGCTTGGTATTGGGAAGGAGGTCTCTCTGGATTGACTCGCATCTTCTTCAACGTTGGAAATGAACATGTGACCACCGCCACGGCAAGCGTTGCAGAGCTGCACCTGTAAACATACGTCACTCCTATGGTCCAACTCGGCTGATTGACACCTGGCGTAAGCGTCTTGTAACGGATTGTCCGGAAGATAATTGTATAGCGCTGAGCTACGTATGGGGTGGAACGGGCTATTTGTCGACTGTAAATCATATCATTAGGCATGTACAACTCGACAACGCCTTCACTAACCCAGATCTATTGAACCGAATTCCTAGAACTATCAGAGATGCTATGTGTGTGGTTGATCTTTCTCACGAACGGTACCTGTGGGTTGATTCCATATACATACTGCAGGATGACGAGGTAAAGAAACAAGAGCGCCCGAAACATCTTATGAGATGGTCTAAATCAGGGGTCCTCCGCCTCGCCGCCGTATACCTATCCAATCCAGACAATACCTCTCAGGAATGCATTATTGTCACCACAACGGCCTTTTTCTTATGGGTCAGAGCGTAATGGCAACCTCTAGCTCAGCCAAGCGGGATATCAACCCACTCTAGATGTTGCCGCTCCCATACATCACTTATATTTGAAGAGTTGTCGCTGCTTTCTTGTGATCTATGGCATCTGCTTTTCTACGGTTTCTGGTACTGAGATTTACCTTGTCTTTCTGACGTCGACGTCCTCGTACCATATCGCATGGTCACATTCCCAGCGCACGCTATCACGCTCGAAGATAGTACGGTCATAACTGGGGACCGGCCTTTGATGGATGGTAATCTGCTAGGTGAACGTTCGGCGCTATGAGGCAGCTAGTGCAAATGCGATTAGATGTTTAGGTATCCCATGATGTTAATAGTACCCGGGGTTCATCGATCTTCTTATGCTCTGGTAAACAGCAAGATATTTCACCTGTTTCAGTCAATGACTTGTTCCTTCCATGCATCGACAGAGTATTCGTGAGAGTGAGATATCAGATTTGTGAGATAACGAATTACACCTTTAAGATCAATCACTGAAATGCTGTCTTGTTCTGTTGCACCCACGCATCGAAATTCATCGGTGGCCGTCCGGTCACCCTCTGCACCGCATCATTCGACCTTTCTTCCATTCCAGTAGCACTACGGGCTTCAAGGAAGGCAAGGAATTTTGCGTAGTGCTTCGGCATACCCAAGTCGAGGAACCTTTGAACCTTTTGTTCCTCGGAGAGTTTGACGTGCACGATGTCGCGTTCCAGACCACTGCTGAGTTTTCCGGCGATCTGCACGAAGACTGTCAGCGCAAGGGTGTTGGCGGAAACAGTGGTATACCTCATCGTAGGTTAACAGCTCAGGCCCAAGGATCCTATAATCGGTGTTGTGTGGCTTGGCATCGGTAAGCGCGCGAAATGCTACGGCTGCGATATCCAGGGCGCTGATGAATGGGATTTGGCCGTCCCCACACGCAGTATAGATCTTGCCTTCGTTTTTGATCGATGCAGTATACTGCTGCTCTAAGAAGTTTTCTAGTTCCATTCCGTCAGCCGGAAAATGTTTACTGATAGTCTGGAGTGTTTGGCGAAAACGTACCCATGAACCAAGTCGCACGGAGCACACAATACTCGACACCAAGATCAACCAAGTGCTGCCACAGCTTTCCGACATAGACCCCACCGACCTCAGTCGTACTGCCGGTTAGGAGGACGAATCTTCTGACGCCATGCTTTTCGATTGCAAGGTCGACGAAGGCTGTCATTGATGGTGATGGATCAGATATTTCAGGCGCAACAAGGTAAACTGCAGAAATACTCTGGCCGCTGGGGAATTTGTACTGAAAAGGATTCTCGAATGTCGAGGAGTCAAGCCAGTCGAACTTTGTCGCCGACATTCCAGATGGAGCTTCAGCCTCTACCTTACGAGACGCCAAGAGGAAGGGAATCTTTGCATCTTGCAAGAAGCGCGCTAGGCGTACGGAGGTCTTACCCGTGCCACCTGTAAGGAGGATTGCCATGAAGGGGGACTAAAGGTCTCAGCTCTCTGGAATATCTGAAACCCCAATATTTGGTTGTTGAGGTAGCTGTGTTATAGTTTATATATGTACAGCTACAGAACAATCACTGGAAGAAAAACAAGTCAGGGTGGATTTAAGGACTGCCGAATCCAGTAATTCTTAAACGGGAAATTTCTTAAAGCCGCGATATGCCGAATCAATGCGTCATAGTATTAGATGCTCTTCCGTGTCTTCTCTTACATTCTAACCATCGAAGAGCAATATCAGCATTAGAGTTGACTCTTTCAACGACGTTCACACAGACACTACCTTCAAAAAGCTTGCAAGTCAGGGATAGAGGGAAGCCAAACTTCCACAATGTTATCGACAAACGAGGCAGCTTAGATGGACGGGATTCAGGAAACTCAGAGTCGGTCTAGCTGATGTGGGCAAGCCTGGGCCTGGAGACGTTCTTGTTAAGAGCCATGCTATCGCAATCAATCCGATTGCTTGAATTAAGGCAAGACTCTGGATTGTACGTTCAGCAGTGGCCCACAACTTTCGGGAGTGATCTCGCAGGCGAAGCCATTGAGCTTAGCAAAGGCGTTGCCGATATTAGTGAGGGTCGACGTATACTTGCGTATGCCCTTAGTTTCAAGACTGGCAAGTCGGAGAACTCAGACTTCCATAATTTTGCTGCCGTCCCAGCGAGTGCCACCAGCCCTCTCCTAGACAGCATCACATATGAGGCTGCGTCCGTAATACATTTAGCGCTTTCTACTGCTGCTGATGGCGTATATCAGAGGGGATTTTTGGCCCTGTGGTACCCAAGCATAAGCACTGAGAAGCTCGGCACAACCATCCTTATTCGAGGTGGAAGCTCGAGTATGGGTAGGTCCGCTAAGTAACTCGCCGTAGCTTCCAACATGACGCCGTCACAACAGCGTCGAGAAAAATCCGACATTTGTACGAATCTCGGTGCCAAAGTAGTTTCGGAATCTAGCAGCTCTAGCATTGTCAATAATCTGACAGGTGCCGATGATGGCATGAAACCCTTACAGATTTTCTGGTCATCCACGAACGTAATTCCAGCAATTGAGGTCCGCGACAGCACTATGATAGGTGCAGCCCTTGCGCAACTCCCGTGGCGGCTTCTGTTGAAAATGTTGGAAACAGGGAACGGTACTGTTACCCCTGTGGTTAGTAATCTCCGCATTGATCCGGCGCTAGTGGATGGGTATTGATTGTATACCGTATTGGGGACTTCGCCCACTTCTTCCTTCATCCGTATGTTCAACCTACTAGATAGTTCAATATATATCTACATGCCTATCTGCCCTCTTGTCCTCGTATACCAAGAGCTTCATTGCTTCAGCGCAAAAAGCACCTAAGGACATCCTGGCGACAGTAAGGGTCAAGCAGGGTAGGATCCTGTCATGGTCGGACAAAACAGCGGCCGGCACTAACATCATGACAGTCTATGGTTCTTCGATCCCTGCAGGACTTGGGGGCGTAGGCAAGGCAATCCATGAAGAACTTTCAACCAGCAACCCTGACAGGCGGTAAACTCAAGACGGCGTCAAGAATAAAGGCCATTGAGGAGGGACTCGAGCATCTGCGGGCTGGCATTGATATGTCGAGGGTACCGCGCGCTTCCTTCTATCCTCAAAGTCGGCTAAACTTGATTGAGCTTAGAATAGTCTCACATCACATCACACAGCTTGGCAGCCTCACGCTCACACTTCGATTTTAACCGTCCCAAAAAATCAGCTCGAGTCTACACGGTCGAATCGTTGTTACGAATGTTTTTGTGAAGAACACACTCAGTAGCAGAGAATGTCTTGGTACGAAGGATTTTCTCGACATCATTCCACCTGACAAGGCAATCAGCTGTACCTAAGGTAATTTTACACATTACGGTCTACTCGTATGCACGGGGTTTCCGCGCACTCTAACTAGAAAGGTTAGTTACAGATAGTATCCCGGGGCACCAGATAGTATCCCGGGGCACCAGATAGTATCCCGGGGTTTAGCGTGCCCCGGGATACTATCTGTAACTAACCTTTCTAGTTAGAGTGCGCGGAAACCCAGTGTGCGCGGAAACCCCGTGCATACGAGTACTGCTTCGCCGTTGTCGTAGCATTAGTGCTATAGTTCAACGTAGTCTACGAACACCTGCAATTACAGACAAAAAACTCAATAGTCTGCAATTCCTTGACCAAAGAACGATCAAAGGTTCGTAGGTAGACGCTGGCCTTGCTTGAAGGGTTGGAACCTTTGGGCTATAATATATCTTACAACTTAGTTTATGCTCTCTCTCGTGGAGTGAAGCACCACTCGGATGTTCGGAACAGGTTTATCACATTATTCCTTACCCTTTGATGGAATACCCCTTCTGCGTTACACTACTTGCACATTTCTCGAGCCGCCTATCTAAGCAGCTTACCTCTGTATAGACGACTTATATGTCATCTGAGATTTTACAGTCATCCATCAAATATGTCTGAGATGTCCCAACACCAAAACGTGTTCCGAATAGCGAAGCCCGATGCTACAAACAGTGGATTACAGTCCCGAGTAACGAAACGCAATCGGCAGCCGGTATCTTGCATGGCTTGTAGAACGCGGAAGTCAGTCTCAC
>JAABUW010000777.1_pt1 | contig 59083 bp, 84 predicted proteins | sample 5560081 | NCBI WGS metagenome assembly JAABUW01 (sample SAMN10711882, study PRJNA513363) | rock metagenome | isolation source: Antarctica rocks | place: Antarctica: Victoria Land, Knobhead sud | reverse complement strand
GACCTTGTGTACCTCTTCAACAATGTGCTCAGATGCTACGCCCCAGCTGTGGGCCATGAGATTACTCACCAGCCATCAGTCATGACTGACCCCACAGGGCAGCTTGTCTTCGCTCATGCTGCTGGTGGTCTATTGGGGACAGTGGCTGAGGCAACCCCCAATAAGGTAAGGGAGCAATGGGTGCATTGAGTTTGGTCTGCATAGTTGTATTGGAACACCCATCACAAAAGCAGTGGATGCTGTCATCACAGCTGCAACTGATTTTTGAGATAGAGGCGTTAACCACCTCGATTCATCACGAACCGCATTGAAGTATTCTCAACAGGAGCATGCATGCAGCACATGAGCGCATGTTGACCTACATTGCTGCTGCTGAGGCAAGGAAGAGGAAGCAAAGTCTGTTGCTTTCAGCATCCATGAGAAAAGCCTCCTGAAGCGGCTTTTGTCATGGATGCTCAAAGGAAGGGGGGCCCTTGGTCAAGGGGGGGAAGGGGGGCCTTGGGCTTGCAGTTGCATTTCCCCCCTTGCAGCACATAACAAGGGCACTTTTCCCTTTGTAACAATCTAGTCAGAGCAATGTTACCCTTGATGCATGTCATACAGGGCATTATTGCTACCTTATCTCATCAAACGCATGTGCCAGATCCTGCAGTGGATGCTGAGCAGCTTTCGACACAGACCTCTATAAACTGGCAATATCCATACGCAGAAACAATCAACCTGGAAACACAGTGTATGCCTCATGCTGGCAGCTGATGCAGCACATCTGTGCAGACAGACAATTTTTAGGCCAGAAAACAGCTGCCTTTGCACTGCAAAATCCTTGCTTGATGCAGGCGGTTGGTGAGGTATCACATCCACTCAACCTGAAGGTCTTTTCTTTCAAGCCCAGCCCCAAGCTATTTTGACTGTGAGCTGAACAGTACTTGCTCTATGCAGGCTGTTGGTGAGGTAGCAGACTCATCCACACTGACAATGTCTTTAGGCCTGAACATAGCTGACTTTGTACTTAACATGCAAGTGGTTGGTATCATGGCATGCCCATTCATACTGACAACATCTAGGCCCGAAAACAGCCAACTTTTGAGCTGAACAATGGACTTTGAGCTGAACAGTTGACGTTGAGCAGTATTTATGCTTGATGCAGGCAGTTGGTGAGGTGGCAGTGCGCAGGAGTGCGCTGGGTTGACTTTGCGCTGAACAGCACTCCTGCATGTACCTGGCTCATCATGAGCTGGAAAGCGACTTGAATATTGTTATTATTGTTATAAACATTGAACAGTATTTTTGCTTGTTGCAGGCAGTGGGTGAGGTAGCAGTGCGCAGGGGGGCTCTGAAGCTGGGACAGCTGGCAGCAGAGGTGCAGGCTCTGAGGGATGTGAAGCACTTTGTGAAAGACTATAAGGGCCACATGCTGCCTGCTGATCATGCCACAGGTAAGCACTACTGTACTGCCTTTGATGTTGGTTGACTTCTAATTAGGGTCGTGACCCCTCAGAATATGACGGACGACCTTTTGCGCAACTTAACGATTAGGGACGTGAAGCAGTTTGTGAAAGACTACAAGGGCCACATGCTGCCTGCTGACCATGTCACAGGTAAAGCATGACCGGGTGTATATGCTGCCCATCAACTCATCAAGAGCTGGAAAGCGTATTACTACTGTTGGTATTGTCGCTATTGTTATTGTTATTATGCTTATTATTAATATCGTTATTATGCTTATTATTAATATCGTTATTATTATTGATGTTGTTGTTGTAACTTTTACAATTAACCAAGGTGAACACCACAAGGGCCCTATGCTGCCTATTGACAATAGCCCAGAATAATCTGCAAGGGTCAGCTGCTGCATGTTGACCACAGCATAGGCAAAGCAAAACACCGTCCATATGACATTTGGGCGGAGAAAGACATGGTATTGGGCCTGTGCTAATTGATAACTGAAGCGGAGGGTGGCTCTTTTGTGCAGTTGCAACCACTGATCAGCACATGTTTGCAAATGAAGCAAGTGCAAAGCAAGATGCTCTGCTCAAGTACTCTGGGCAGCCCAGTATAATGCTTGGCTTCTCGTTAAAATGAAGCCAAATGATGCACTCCTTTTTCACCCTTTTCTTCTGCATCGATTGGTCATGTGCTTTCAGATCAAGGCGTTCCGAGAGGAACTGAAGCTTCTGCAAGCAGCCCTGAGGGCATTTCCGGCAGCCCTGAGATCACTGCAAGAAGCCCTGGGGCATCCCCCGGCAGCCCAGGGCAAGTGCGCCTGCTGCTGCAAGTGCAGCTGCCAGAGGAGGCGACCACACCCCTGTCCCTCACCCCACACCCTTCTTCTTCTGCTGCTGCTGCAAGGTAGTGCCAAACACAGGAGTGGTCACTATAAGAAAGTTCATTGTGCAGCAATTGGAAACTTGCACTCCTGTCAACTTCACATGTTACACATCAACTTGCAGTGCAGCTGCTCTACCAGTTGCAGCAAATGGCATGCTGCTGCAAGCTGGACGCTGCACAGACTGTTGCCTGATGGTAAAGCTTGCTCTTACAGGACTTTCCCACTGTTTCTTTGATTCCGACACCCAATTCCCACAAGTTTGATGCCATAGCTTTGCATAACGCCCAGCACAGGGTACAGGGAAACTCCAGCAATTCGCTTGAACCATTGTGCAATTAGCCAGCTGCAAACAAGCCCCTTCCTGCCCTTCTGACCCACCCCTCCTCTTTGTCCACCCCACGTAGCCTGGCGGCTGAAATCCCCATGGGATCTGTTTCTTAGTGCTGCTGAGTTGCAACATTGTTTTAGGGAAAATGATCAATTACGCTAAAACTTTTTACTATCTCAATGTTTTCCATGTAGGAAAGCAACGTTACAACTTGCAAACAAAATGAAATCAGCATGCAAGCTGCAGTGTCCATGCACAACAATATGAGGAAACTAAAGATACTTGTCATGTATCGCAGGGTGATGGCAGCAGAGGCAATGGGAGTGAGGGGGATGAGTCTGCCACCCCCAGTGGAGCCCCTGCTGGTCTCCCGGCGTGCCCCCCTGGGTCAGGTGAAGAAGGCTGCCCAGCAGCACATGGCTGACATGTACACCATGCTGGAACACTGGCAGGTGCAACTGCTCTTCAATACTTCTTTGTATTGTATCATGTCATGCCATGTCATGTCATGTCATGTCATGTCATGTCATGTCATGCCATGTCATGTCGTGTCATGTCGTGTCATGTCATGTCATGTCATGTCGTGTCATGTCATGTCATGTCATGTCATGTCATGTCATGTCATGTCATGTCATGTCATGTCATGTCATGTCATGTACTGTAAGATACAGTGTAAGAGACATGTCATGTCATGTAATGCCATGTCATGTCATGTACTGTAAGATACAGTGTAAGAGACATTGTGTTGACTGTACACATTCTGCATCAGAATCTGAGTTCTGCATGATGGCAAGTTGTTGTCATGCTGAGGCACTTGGCAAGTAAGCATTTTTGTTTTCATTCACTTGTGGAGCAAAGACGCGCTTGTCTTTCCTGAGCTTGCTTGGGATGTTCAGCTGATTTGCGCGTCTTCCATGATCAGTTTTCTGATTACAGATTGACACGTGCATTGACGCAGTTTGCTGAGGTGTGTGGTTTGCCTCTTCACATGTCATTTGACACATTAAGGTGTTTCAGCAAGCCATGATCAGCATTTGTGTCGTTATTGAGACTGCACGTCTTGCTTTACACACGCTTGGCCAGATCTTTAACCATGTACTTTACCTGCTTTGCATGCTTTCAAACTGTCGAATTGGTAGATCTTATAGAGATGCGCAAGACAGACAGCTTTGGCGAGACAAGACTTGTCCCGCACATACCTAGCTCATCATGAGCTGGAAGGCGTAATAAGCATTATCGTTGTTGTTGTTGTTGTTGTTGTTGTTGTTGTTGTTGTTGTTGTTGTTGTTGTTGCTGCTGCTGAAGCTGCTGCTGCTGCTGCTGCTGCTGCTGCTGCTGTTGTTGTTGTTGTTGTTGTTGTTGTTGTTGTTGTTGTTGTTGTTGTTGTTGTTATTATTGTTATTACTATCATCATTAAAGCTCACTGGTTTGAGAGGTCTGCTGGTCTCCACAGGTGACTGAGCTAACAGGCTTGGAGCACAGTGAGCTGCGTGCCAAAGTAGGCAACAATGTTGCAGACAACACCCTGGTCTGCGTCTCTGGTGACAACATGGACCTGGCCCCTTGCTGGAGACATGCAGGTCTGCCCCATGAAACTATGTTTAGGGTATATGTTTAGGGTTGAGACATGCAGATCTGCCCCATGTAACTATGTTTAGGGTCTATGTTCAGGGTTGAGACATGCAGGTCTGCCCCATGTAACTATGTTTAGGGTTGAGACATGCAGATCTGCCCTATGAAACTATGTTTAGGGTATATGTTTAGGGTTGAGACATGCAGGTCTGCCCCATGAAACTATGTTTAGGGTCTATGTTCAGGGTTGAGACATGCAGGTCTGCCTTCACATGGCTCTGCAGCAGTGCAACCATAAGTGCAACCATAAGTGTATGCTGTTTTCCCAGTTATTGTCTATTGACTCCCCTGATGAGTCCCAAAGACAAGAAATGTAAATTGATTGATTAATTGATAAGCGCTGTGGGGCAAGATGATTTTGCAAGCAAGACATGATTTGCTACAAAACCTTGGCATGCATAGTGCACTTCCTGCACAGTGCTCCAGTTGCATACGGTAATTCTGCTGCATGATGTGCTTGTTTTGACACACAAAAGCTGGTCTACTGAGACATTCTTTCTTTTTGTTGCATGAATCTGAAGACCCACTGCAAGAGCTAAAAGAAACACTGGTTTGCTGCATTGCAGGGGGCTTTGAAGATTGGGTTGTAAGTTGCAGATGTGGGACACGAGTTGACGATGGTGAGCGCATGGTCGCGTGTGATGTATGCGGTGTGTGGATGCACACCCGCTGCCAAGGCATGCCAGATGCAGATCCCATTCCTGATGAATTTGTTTGTAGCAAATGTGCCAAGCTTCTTTAAGCTGAATGCTTCTACTTCTTTTGTATACTACAGATGTCTGCATTGACCCCTTCTGCCTATGTCTTGTTGCTTATGTTGTCTAGACCTGCACACTTGTCGAGATGAGGTCAACGTTGTTAACATCCTCTAGTGACCTCGCTGCGATATGTAGCAATAGCTGTAGGATGCTGTCTGCGCTATTTGTAGAACATCTTTGCTCGATAATCAAGCTCATGGTGACACACACGCAGTGTTTGCATACACTGTGCTGAGGTTCACAGAGAAAGCGAACTCCACTTAATTCACTGCTATGTTATCATCGATGTCTTTCATGCATGAGATTACATCACCAAAAAATACAACATTAGATTGCATCATGATAAAGCCAGGTTGTCCATCTGGCTTGGGGCTCTTCCCTTGAAACAAGCCATGATAAGTTATCATGTTGGTAGCGTTGCCCAACTTCATCTCGCAGGTGATGTCCACTAGCCACGGCCTTACCTGCAGTCACAGAAGCGTGTGTCAGAGCCAATGTGCACAGAGTACAGCTTCTTCAGAGGAGGGCATGGTCATGTCTGTTGCTGATGCTGTGTGCTCAGAAAAAGCTGTCCTACTATGTTGTCTTGCATTGACAGGTCACGGCTGATGGCACAAAACGTGGGCAATTTACTAAGGAAAACATGGGCAAGCAAGAAAGTTGCCTGGTTTCGGAGCTGAAAGCATAAACAGCGTTGACGGGATAACTGCGAACTGTCTGAGGACTTTGTGCGGCAATAAAGTCACCCACGGTGCAGCCATGGTAGCAGAATCCAAAGTCATTGCGGTAGGGCGCAATGCACAGCACGAATTCAGCAAAACCAGCGAAGCTAGCATCGACTTAGTGGAAGGGCTAGGCGTGGAGCAAGACTGTCACAACGGCGTGACAGTACAGCATCTCTCGCGCATGAAGATTCAGCCGCCGCCTGCAAATTTGCGACAGGTTCATCTGATTCACACTGAACTGTTCGACGAGATGCGCGAAGCTGGTCACGTAATCCTGCCACAGCAGCTAGGCGAAAACGTTACTACTCAGAACGTGGATCTGCTAAATCTACCCACTGGCACTTTACTGCGCCTGGGAGATCAAGCGGTTGTGGAGGTGACCGGGTTGCGGAATCCATGTGCACAAATCGAGAACTTCCAGTCAGGTCTTCAGTCGAAGCTGATAGTGAGAGATGCTGAGGGCAAGCTGGTGCGCAAATGTGGCATCATGAGTGTAGTCAAGACAGGAGGCCGTGTAGACGTTGGCTGCCAGATCAAGATTGAGCTACCAGACAAGCCACACAAACCTTTGAGGGTAGTTTAAGACAAATTATGTAGCAGAGCATAAGACACCAGGTGTACAACCAGCATCCTGCGTAAGGCTATTTTTTCCAGCAGAGAAGTAAATCAAGGTCCAGTACCCAAAGGTTTTGAACTATAAGTTTGTCATTCCTCCACTGAGTGTCAGAAGTACAGACAGCCATTACATGTAGGTACAGACTGCGAAAACTGTTCAGTAAGCGCTCACCTCTTGTCCATCACACCAGCCCCCTCGGCCATATTGCCAAGTGCCATGCTCATTGGGTTCAGACCCTTCCAAGACCTGCATCCAACAATGTCATGACCGACTGAAGTCCATATCGAACCATCTGACACGTGGCTTGTAGTCATTGCATGTTTTTCTTGTTTTTGGACTTCATTTTTTTTTGAAAATAAGATGTTGTTGACTGTTGCTTTGTGACTTCACCATTGACTCACAGCAGGTTTCTCAATGAAGTGAATCATTGATGCCATTGACCTGTGAGAGCGACATGGTATAACGCTTGACAGCATTTAGTCTTGATACAACACCAGCATCAACATGCTCACTCCATGACATGAAGTGCATAGGAGCCCAAACAGGCATGTAATTCAAAACACAGCGTCATCTTCAGTGCACCCTACCTTGTCAGCACATCCCCAAGGCTTGCCTGCTTCTGTGAAATTCAGCATGTGCTCATGCCCGTTCACTATGAAATGATGGCTGGTGATGCAAAATTCAGCACACTGATTGTTGTCATACCCATGCCCTGCACCAATAATGCCAAAATTAATGCTGTGCAGCACCAATGCTACAGACATTAGGCTGTGGAGCACCAATGATACTAATGTAAGTGCTGTGGAGCACTAATATTGCCAAAATTAATGCTGCAAAGCACCAATACTACCAACATCAATGCTGTGGAGTACCAATACTATCAGTGTCAGTGCTCTTAAGCACCAAAATGGTCACAATGGATGCTGTCAAACACAGGGCAAACACACAGGCTATACTTGGGTGGGAATGCTGAGAGATGTTGTTGTGTGTGATCACTCTCTGCATGTCTGCACTGCACTGCATGATCACACCACCAAAAGCAGCATCTGGTCATACCCAGCATGCCGTGTCTCTCTCATGCAGGTCCATGTTTGTAACAGGTTGTGACATTGACACATGCTTACCACATGTGTACCACGTGCATACCAAACTGCCAATCAAGCAAGTAGCATGTGTCCACAGTGGATCAAGGCGCATGCCACCAGAAGTACCTGTAATGACAGCTTCAAGAACAGCCTTCTGCATTTCTGGTGGTGTCACAAACTCCACAGGCTTGTACTTGTCATTATAGTCAGCATCAAAGTCCCCGCCATCAAACAATGGCACTATGCTGTGCGGCTTGAGTCTCCTGACTGCAAATTCAAAATCTGCTGGCGCAGACATGTCAGCTTCCTGGCTCTGCTCTGCACCAGGCTGCTGAGCTGTCTCAGATTTGGCGGGAGAGAAGTTGGCGCTGGCGGGAAATATGCTGGGAGATGTAGCAGTGATGATAGGGACACCTTGGGACTGGGAGGGTGTGGGAGCGTCTGTTTTGGCGCCAGCAGCATCTCTTTTGGCACCAGCAACCGTGTCGGCCAAAGGCAATGCAGTCAGGGAGCTCTTCACTGTCCCTGCTGAGTTGGATGAAGCTGCTGACTGCAGCTTTCTAGGCAGCCTGGACACGAGATCTTCTTCCTCAGCATGACAGCTGTCAGTTCCAGGCCGCAGGACGTCGGGGTCCATGGGGCGAGGGTGGGTGGTGTTAGTGAAGCGCAGGGTAAGGGAGGGGGTCCAGGTGAGGGCCCAGGGGGCTGTCTGCAGGTGGAAGTGGCAATGCTGGCCAGTCAAGAGGGGCATTAGGGGGGTCACATCAGTCAGCCATCTCCCAATGCGTCGCCTGTACACACAGACAGACTCTCCCTGCTTTGAGCAAAAGCAGCTTGTGAAGGTCTGAGGCATGCCAGCGGAAAGAGGGGCAACAGAGGGGTCACATCAGTCAGCCATCTCCCAATGCGTCGCCTGTACAGACAGACAGAGTGTCCCTGCTTTGAGCAAACCCTTGTGAAGGTCTGAGGCATGGTAGCTGAAAGAGGGGCATTAGGGGGGTCACATCAGTCAGCCATCTCCCAATGCGTCGATTGAAAGAAGAAGAAGAAAATTTAACGCTGTTCAGCAACGGTCACAACAGGAGCCTCCTAAGGCGGCAGCTCGGAGCTCAATGCGTCGCCTGTGCAGGCACACAGATTCTACTTGCTTGCTTTAACCAGCCCTCTGTGAAGGTCACGTCAGTCAGCCATCTCCCAATGCGTCGCATGTACAGGCACACAGAGTCTGCTTGCTTGCTTTAACCAAGGCCTTGTGAAGATCACGTCAGTCAATCCATCTCTCAATGCGTCGCCTGCACAGCCATACAGAGTCTGCTTGCTTGCTTTGACCAGAAAGAAAAGAAAAGACTACACCTTCTGGCTTCAGTTTAGAACTATCATACTGGGCTGCCCAGGTTTGCTTTCACCAGGCCCTTGTGAAGGTCTGAGGTATGGTAGCTGAAAGAGGTGACCGAACAACATTTGCAGCCTGCACCGTCTCAAACATTGATTTGTCTGTGCACAGAAACAGTACGATGTTGATTTGTCTGGGCACAGAAACAACGAAAGATTCTCTTGTCTGTGCACTTGGACGCTAAAACCAACCTGATCTGTGCACAGGAACTTTAGAAGAAAAACAAAACTTGTATGTGCACAGGTACACTGCAAACTATTTTGTTTGTGCACAAGAGCACAAAACAGTTTTAATCTGTCTGTGCGCTGAACCCTAACACCAGTACAAAGCCCCTACAAGCTTGACTTCAGATGCAGCTGAGAGGTTCACGTTACACACTCATTGTTCCACAGTAGAGCCAGCACAAAGAGTCTATGGGTCCTGCTGTTGTTCTGCAAGCTCTTTTCAATCCCAAAACATCTATTTTGTTTCAGAAACACCTATTGCAACTCAAACACGTCCCTTTTGCAGTGGAAACAGAAGCTCAGTGTCCACACTAGGACATGGGCAAGTCTCAATCAAAAACGATGTGTCTGTATCCCAAAAAGCTCAATCTGGCCAGCTTTCTGCAGGACATGGGGCCTCTTTTTAATTTAATAAATTGTTGTTCATTACAAGCATGGGTTCAGGGTCTAAACTTAGGGTTCATACATTTAGGGTTGACGCTGACCTGAAAGGTGTAATCCACCGCCCAAGTTCCCGCCCACACTGAGCAGAAGAAGCTGACTGGGGGCGGGAAAACAACCTTGACTCCGGCACCTCCCCAGGATCCCAGTCAGAACCCCCAGAAGCTGATGCTGAAGAAGAGGAAGAGGGCTCGGACCACACAGTAGGGTCACATGGGGTGCATGGGGGCGCCAGACCAGTTTGATCATCACAACACACAAACAGCTGAACCGTGTGGTCCCAGATTGGGCAGTCCTTGTCTCGAGATCCCGGACAGCTGAGTTCAAAATCCAGCTCAAAGGTGTCATGTGCTTGGAGGGTGACTAATGGCGGGAGAGTGATGTCAGCATGGAGACCTGGGCCTGACAGATTCTGCAAGGCAGCAATCTTGATAAATTTAACAGCGATCTTGATAAATTTAACAGCAATCCTGATTAATCTAACAGCAATCTTAAATTAATCCAACAGCAATCTTGACTGAATTCAACAGAAGATTCACTTGCTTGAAGGTAGGCCAGGTGGTAAAAACAGATGCATGAAGCATTCCATGTCATTCTGGAAGGGAGCAATATCAGGGTTGGCTTGGTCGTGCTTGGCGGCAGCAGGACTAACCTGGAAAGTCAAACTTTCAGTCGCCAAGAGCAGACAGAATAGTTCAAACTGCAAACTGCACAGAAAATAATACAAGATAACATAAAAGCAGTACAGACCAGCTACCCAGGTGATGCAAGTACTGAAGTACATTGTTACTGAACTTGTTATCATTGTCATCAAAACTATGATGCTGTACCAATGCATTCAACTGTGTGGTACATTAAGACTGTGTTGCAATCATCAAGAGCAGATTGCCTGGTAGGTAAAGACAGGCACAGTGATAGCTAGTCGAAATTATCATAGCACAAAGGTGATCATGGAAACTGGTGGCGTTTATGAAGTTTACCTGCCCGACCAAGATATGCGCAGTGAGCGCTGGGCGAGACAAGTTGACTCGGAGGTCAGTGGAGGTTAGCTGCTTGACAGAGACTGGGGCAGTGAGTGCTGGTCAGGACAAGTTGGCACAAAAGTTGCTGGAGATGAATTACCTGGTTGACAATTATCAACACTCAATGTGCTGGTCGAGACAGGTTAGCACACCTGGTTGACAAACACCGGCACAGTGAGTGCTGGTCGCAGACAAGTCAGCACACCTGATTTACAAAGAACAGCACAGTGAGTGCTGGGCGAACACAAGTTAGCACACCTGGTTGACAAAGACCGGCACAGTGAGTGCTGGTCGAGACAGGTTAGCATGGAGGTGTTGCAGGTAGATCTGCCACTGGCCCTGCCAGGCCAGGTGCATCAGGGTCGGCCATTTGCTCCACCCTAGCTCTATCAGTTCCCCTTGCTCATCAATGCCTGCAAAGAAGCCCGGCACCTGCAACAACATGATGCACAAGGTGTCCAAGCTCTATCAGTTTCCCTTGCTCATCAGCGCCTGCATAGAAGCCCGGCACCTGCATGGCCATGATGCACAAGGTGTCCAAGCTCTATCAGTTTCCCTTGCTCATCAGCGCCTGCATAGAAGCCCGGCACCTGCAACACCATGATGCACAAGGTGTCCAAGCTCTATCAGTTTCCCTTGCTCATCAATGCCTGCATAGAAGCCCGGCACCTGCAAGACCATGATGCTCATGGCATGCAGTTGACTTAATCATAGACATAACTCTTGATGTTCTTTGTCTGAGTGGTTTGGTTTTATTATTCAAGTTTATATTTAATAGTTTATAATGATATAACTAATAATGGTGGCAGATGGTATCCAATTGGTGGCAGATGGTAAACAATTGGCGGCAGATGATATCCAGTTGGTGGCAGATGGTTTCTGACTGGTTGCACATGTCTTGGTCCCTGCTGCTGACCGACAAGCTGTCGACACAATACTTGTCGCTGCCTCAGTAAAGCTGTACGCATGAAGATCAATGCCCCTGGGTAGCCCCTCTGTGGTCCCTCTGGGATCCCGAACTGACCCAAACAAGCCCCACACACATTACAGGGTGAGCCTTGTTCTGTGCCACGTGCACATGCAATGACACATACAATGACACACACAATGACACATGCAATGACACATGCAATGCTAAATGCACAACATCGCAGCCCGACATGTACCCAATGCATGCAAAACCCATGTTGTTGCCTACAGCTGTGTGTGAGAAGAAGAAGACATCCGACCTGCTGCTTGAGGAATGTGGCTTGTAGAACCTGGGACTCAGCAGCCTTGGATAGCGTGCTTGTGTTGCCTTTTGGTAGGCTGGCGTTGCCTTTCAGCAGGCTGGTGTTGCCTTTCCGCAGGCTGGTGTTGCCTTCTAACACCTCCTGCCAAACCAGAGAGTCTGTGTCAATGCAGTCAGGCAGTCATCAGAACCGACACTGATGACAAGCAGAAAGTGAAAGAGACACAAGCAGCAACTGCGTGCGTGCCAGCAGAAACAAGAGCACGTTTGCTGCAGTCAGAAGAAGCCACATGCACCCCACATGCGCCTATCAATGGACACATGCAGACTGCGCTCATGCATCAATGACAATAATAATAATAATAATAATAATGATGATAATAATAATAATAATAATAATAATAATAACAGTAATAATAATAATAATGATAATGATGATCATAATAATAATGATGATGATGATGATGATAATAATAATAATAATATTGATAATACTTACGTCTTCCAGCTCATAATGAGCTAGGTACATGCAGGACATGTCTTGTCTCTCCAAAGCAGTCTGTCAGTTGTATCACAGGTTCAAGCATTGTGTGCTCTGCCATCTCAGATGGTTGTCATGAGACATTATGAGACATCAAAAAGCAATGACATAACAAGGACGCCACCATATGATCCTACCAAAGAGAACCTTGTGGTGGGCCCACAGCCACTGCATGGTCTCTGCGCCATCAATGTGCTCAAGTGAGCTGATTTAATAATAATAGTAATAATTAAAATGTTTGCTGAGCCAGCAGGCATCAGGTACGTGCGACGCAAGTCAGTTCCCTCCAGACAGGCTTGTTTAGAGCATCACGGGGGTAGCGGTTTAACGTGAACCTGTGAATGTCAGCCAAAAGCTGTTTTGTGGTACACAATGTTATCTGCTTGTCTTCCTATGCTGGAGGGCCAAAACCTGCATGCTGAAGGATAATCAGCAGCAGGCCAAGTTGCTCACCAGAATGTCTTGACCGGCTTGGTAGCCAATCATGGTGGCAGGGATTGACAGCGGCCAGGTGCACTCTTGGTCTTTGCAGTTGATGAGGGTCACATCTTGCCCTTTGGGAGCTGCAATGATGACAGCTGTGGCAATTCTCTCCTGTGAAAAGAAAAGAAAAACTTTCCGCTTTTCAGCAATTACAACAGGAGCCTCCTGAGGCGGCCAAGGACACTCATGGTCTTTGCAGTTGATGAGGGTCACGTCTTGCCCTTTGGGAGCTGCAATGATGACGGCTGTAGCATTGCTCTCCTGTGAAAACAACAGAAACATATACGCTTTTTAGCGATCACATCAGGAGCCTCCTGACTCAGCCAAGTGCACTCTTGGTCTTTGCAGTTGATGAGGGTCACATCTTGTCCTCTAGGAGCTGCAATGATGATGGCTGTAGCATTGCTCTCCTGTGTCATGCAACAGGGTACAATGAACCAAAGCATATACCCAATGTAGAAACATGTTTTTACTGAAGGCCAATCACGAGTAAACTATATATGTGAGTCTGAGTGCTGCATGTAATTGGCCAATGGTGCAGGATATGCATGCTGCAGCATCATTGGCCATACATGAAGGCTGGGGGCGGTGGGGGATGCAAGGCCTCTAATCCTCACAGTGGCAGTCAAGCCATGGAAATGCATATAGAGTTGATGTGTTATTCTCTATTCTGTATGTACAGTTCTCTGCCGACATACCTGTGCACGCCTCACAACTTCAACCAGGGAGCATGAACCCAAAGGATGCCAGTCATCAGGCAGTAGAGCCAGGGCAAGCTGGCCTTCGAGATCGGCACCTGGGAGGTTGGCACCTGGAGAGGTCTGGCAGGGGACTGCCAGGAATCCCAGGGGGGTTGTTGGCAGGGTGTCTGGCCAGGGTAACCAGCCATATGCAGAATCTAAACGCTCTGTTGTCAGATTCCAGCTGCTTTCTGCACATTCATTCAATCTGTTTCAACACTATGCTGTGCTTCAGAAAAGCTTTACCCAAAAAGTGATGGATCCCAGCATTGACAGCTGTGCTGTGAACTGGAGAAACAAGGGTCCATTGACAGACCACAGGTTGGGACAAGCCTGGAGCCCAGGTTTGAGCAAAAGACTTCAATCGGTATTCTGTTTCTAGAGAGTGACTCATCCTCAGGAGCTTCAGGAGTCAGCCAAATCCCTTAGGGCAATGGAGGGTGGTATGCTTTTTCACCTCTTGGGGGGGGGGGATGGGTGAAGTACAGAGTCTGACTCAAACGTCAAGCTGTTTTGAAAATTGCTTTGCAGGCAGTCACCTTGATGTAGAATATGCTTAGGAAGCCAAAACAGGTTTTGCATGCAACGCAAAACTCAGCAGTTGAGCTGTAACTCAGCTGTCTATGGCACTGCAGCATGGCATGAAAGTTTTACAGGGCAACTTTGCAAAGGTGTTTCTGCTGTACATTGCTGCACAGGACACTTTGGCACAGGCACTTCTGCTGTACCTTGCTGAGAAGTCACCGATATGGTTTTGTGAGGGGATGTCCACTGATTGAGTAGACCAGGGATCCAGTGGCCTATCTCTGCCACAGAGGCGGTGGCAAAATGCATATGCGTCCAGAACTGCTGGGCCTCAGCTTTGGTGAAGTTCAGTTGGTTGACTTGATGACGTATTGTTGCTTGCATCCATTCTGCGTCTGCCTTAGCTTCATCTGAAGGACAGAGGGTGTGGATCCAGCCAATGCACTTTCACAGGTGTCAGGGCAGAAGTGAAATGCGTGAACAGCATTCTTTTTCTTGAGGAGCTTGCAACAGCATCGTCCTGTGTACATGTGTGAGACATGTATTGATACAAGGCAGGAAGCCACTGTTTGCTGCAGCAGGTGATTGCATTGACATCTCCAGAAGCATTTTGCACTGCAAATGTGCAGCTGATGCACATAAACAGCTATGTAAGTTGTAAGTGAGGCACAAAACAGTGTCAGTCAAGCAGGAATGACTCACCTGCATAGGAGAGGAAGAGGCAATGCACTTCTGAGGGAAGCGCTTTCACAAAATCCCGCACAGATGTAGCGTCCTGCCACTTGTACCTGAGGCGGCATCAGCAATTAAGAACGGCATGAAAAGGCTGAGACGTGATGCTTGCAGAAGGGAAGCAACGGAAAAAGCAACCTTGAACTGGCATCTGTTTTGTCGTACGCTGCCAGAAGCAAGGACAGACTATTGGAACCAATCTGTGTCTGTATCTCAAAAGTGCCATCAAGGGTTTCGATGCCAAAGCCTGCGCAGAGGCAGTATGATCAAGCGTCTTCCTGAGTCACCGAACTGTTCAAGGACACAACAACAGCACCTGTGACAGCTTGTCCTGGAACAAACTGGCTGAGAGCTTCCAAAATGACGCATGCCAAGAGGGCAGCTCGTGTGAGCCAACAGCTGGTCCAGTAAGCGAAGCTTTGCGTCATCGGCATGTGCATGCACGACCTAAGTCAACCTTTCAGTGACGTCCCGACTTCTTGCCCTGTGGCATCAGTCGTATCTTGGAGCATGTTTCTGTTAATGCGTCTTTTTTCAGGTGCCCCCTCTTGCCGCTGTTGCATGTCTTGAAGTGGTGAAAAGTGGTTTCGGAGCCAAGTGCAATTTGTCACAGCATTTTCGCTGTACGACGTCTCCGTACATGATAGAGCAATTTGATTTGAGTCACTGCAGCAGCAAAAGCGCTCATCTCATACGGACATGACGTCAGGCAGGTTTCTTAGTTGGCGAGCATGACAGCAGACCTGTGCAGTTTGTGCAACCTGTTTCACCATCAGTAACGACTAAGCGGGTCAAACGATGCGTAAACGAGCGTATGCATCGGCAGCTGCTTCGACAATTTCCGGTTTTGTGGCAACTGCGGCAGCAAGGTGAACGTCCTAAGGGACCCCCAAGGGCTCCCACGTCATCTAAGACCTGACACCTCAACTCTTTTGGTGTCAATATCACAAAGGGCTTTCAGGCACTCATAGTGTGAAAGGCATTGCACTCTGCTCCTTTGGTGCCAAAAGATGCAGCTGAAGGACCATCTGCAGAATGTTAAGCACAATGTCTTTGAGTATCAGTTTCTCTCAGATGCTCGCTTTCCTGATGCGGTAGCTGTGGTTGTGTCCCATTGGAGTTGACTGTACAAGCAGGTCAAGTTTCACCCACAGTACATGAAGACCTTAGTAGCTCAGGCATGCTGTGTTGCTGGCACGAGTAAGGCAGGGCTGGTTATACCGGCATCCGGCTTTTCACTTGCGTCATTTGCTGTTCAGGAGGCACTAATATATACTTGTCAAGAGACAATGACATGTGCTAGGCAGGCGCAGCACTGCAGGTCTGCATCTTTCTGCATGCACAGGTGTCTCAAAGCAATCATCCCTGTGCTGAGCAGTTCAATCAAAATACGTGCCGTCCTTCTGGCTGGAACCAGCACACAGTTTGGAACATCCACCCAACAAGATTGCTACATGACATGATTGTTACCTCGACATTTGTTACACGGGAGTGGTGCTGTTATCTTGCTCCCCATATGCACTGATCTGACAGGGTCAGGCCAGGTGCAAAGTCATGGCCAAGCAACCTGTTCAATCTGAATGTTCAATCTGAATGACACACTCTGGAAGAGTTTTGGCAGCTTTGTGCTGATTGCATGCAAAGGTACATGTGTGACGAAGCATTAGATATACAGTCAAGGCCGTATCAGGCAGCAGTTAGCTTGCTGTATAGTTATCAACATAGCAACAAGCAACAGCCACCCATTAGTCAACATCACAGCTATTAGTGATGATTAAGTTAGTCAGACCATCGCATTTTAATCTCTACTATATTTGGGATCATTTAGGAGCAGTTGCTGTATGGATTCATTCTGGTCTCATCACAGCTCCTTGACGTGGTATGAATAAGCTTTCCTAGCTCAGACCTTGACACAATTCTGGGACAATTGTCATAGTCGACTTCAGGCAACAGCGCAAGCTCTAGCCAACCCACTCCTTGTAACTAGCACACATTCTCCCACTAAAAAGTTTCACCTTCGGTGTGTGCATACACATCTGCACATCATCGACACCTACGCGTCACACATGCACCTCTTTGGTGTTGTACTTTGTTGACATTATATGGTATGTGAGGCAGCTTTTGCTTCAGGACTTTGTGCCTTTCTGATCAGCCTCATAAGCATTACATCCTGTTGCAAATTGTAAATGTAAGCATACAACACTGCCAGCTCCATAATTGGGCGTAATGTACTGCACGAGGGCACAGCAGTCTTGTGGAATCTGGCCAACTTTCGCGAATCCACTGTGAAGCCAACTGAGACTTGGAACATTGCTGAGCAAGAGCGAAACAGCGCAGTAAACCACAGCTAGCATCGCCGCCGAACAAGTCCGATCTGAATTTATCGCTTGATTTCGCCGATCTGCAAGCAGGTCCGTACCCACAGCACATTCATTATGTCCGGACCACAAGACACAGGGCGATCAGGAGCTCGTCTTGGTAAGCACTTGCACGGCCTGGTACACATCGCCTGCACTAGACTTTGGAGCTCATGCAAATCGCTAAGATCGTTGGGGCATGCACGGCAATCATGATCTCTGTTGTGTTCCTCGGCTTTGTTACAGATCTGCCTCATTGCCATGCTAAGATGCTCCAGTATGAATTGTAGCCTTGCCTTCCACAAACACCGACAGCAGTGACAGCGTCATCATATATGGTGCATTCGTTTGCTGTCGATATTTGAAACACTGCTCGAACAGTTTCACCTGTGCTTGCAGCCTCATCCGGCACCGGGTACGAGGCCTCCCCTGGACAGGTGAGCGCAAGTCACATCCATCAGTGCGATTCTCTCTTGCTTTTGCTTAAGCAAGCATCCATCTGCGCCTCGTTCTTCGGTGTATGCTTTTGGCCGCCTTATTTAAGCTGCAGTGTGCTGCTGATTTAGGGTTTCGGCCAGCAGAACTCTGGTGCTAATCAGGGCAACTATGGCGCCCCAGAGGCTGGTCCCGGTATTGATCAGTCTCTATCTGCTCATGTTCCAGGAGGACAGGGTGTCAGCACAGCCACTGAGCAGGTGATTTCACCATTTTGGCTACTGCTTGATGGACGACAGAATCTGTATTATGGAAAACACACGTCTGGAACTCAAGTGGAATGTGATTTATCGTCGCTGGGGTGCAGGGCTTTGGCCGTGTAGGTGGCACTGGTACAGGCCTTGGTGGATCTGGCACTGGCCAGCGTGGCATTGACCAATCACTAGGAAGCCATGTGCCCCACGGCCAGAATGTTGGTAGTGCTAGTGGACAGGTATGCCTAGGCTCTAGTAAGTTTGTGCTGCTGCACTTTGCGATCTAATGCCGATCGCCCCTATATATTGTGTGACTGAGTTCTGCTGTTGTGGTTTTACAAGGCGTTGACATGTAACCTTGTTACAATGGCTAAACAGTTGATGGGTGTGCAGGGGTACGGCCGTGTGGCCCCAAGTTCCGGTGGACAGCAAGGCTCTGGCTTCCAGCAGGGCTCAGCTGGCAACCCTCCCTCCTTTGAGTCAGGTAGCCAGTCTCAGGGTGGCCAGGGCTATGGCAGTCAGTCACAGGGAGGAGGCCAAGGCTATGGTAGCCAGTCAGGAAATACTGGCTCAGACTCCAAGTACAATGCTAGCCACGCCATAGCAGACCAAGGCATTGCCGATCAGGCTGCCTACGTGGGTTCCAAGACTGTGGGCCACCACAACATTCCTCACTATGACAAGGAGGACCCCAAGTTGCCTGCAGCTGGGGCTGTGTCAGGGTCCAGTGGGGGTCAGAGGGGTGGGGGAAACTCCCAGGGTGACAACCTGCCTTCCCAGGATCAGGTGACTGCTGCTACTGAGGGCCACCCCACTGGTCAGGTACAATGCCTGGCCAGCTGCACATACTTGTGGTGATGCTAGCCCCTCTATGGGTGCATTGTTTGCATAATGTGTTAGTCATTAGGGATGGTACTTACTAGGCTTCTGCAACTTGACTATTGTTAATGGGAGTGTCGGCATACAATGGTGTGGTACTGTCACCATGGCATCCAGACAGTATTTGCTGGGCTGTCAACAGTGTTGCTGTGTTTCTCATGGTGTGATGCAATACTTAGAACCAGGTCCACGTATGATTGTGCTTGATCATGTGGCATGCATGTGTGAGGCGGTGCTGAGTCAAAGTGTAACACGTCTGGAGTATCATGGTTGCTGCTCCTAAGAAACCAGTTCATTGTACAGATCTCTGTTTCAATGTCACTGTAGTTGATGCAGCAACTGAACCTGCAGTGACTTTTCATTCTGACACTGTGCAGCTCATAACACATTGGCCTGACCAACAGCAATGTTGCTGTGTGCAAATCTGGCATGACTGACCCATCACTTTAATGCATGCAGGGTGACCTGTCCCGCAAGGAGTGGGTGGCACCAGCCCTGTCACCTCTGACGGAGGGAGCAGGAGGAACTGGCAATGCTGGAGCTGGGCAAGGCTTTGGCGCAGCCATCTCCAACGCTGTTGAGGGAGCCAAGGGCTACCTGCCACCTCAGGTATGGCCTTCAGTCATGAATGTTTTGGCTCACAGTCATCATTGTGTATTGTTGTTGTAAGATGGTTGCTATGCTATGAGTTGCCTATGGGTTTGAGTCCAAAACAGCGTCTCATTTGCGGTTGTGCAGCCTTCATCTGCTAGCTCACTGTGGCAAAAGGGTGCCATGTGTCTGAATCGCTGCTGTTGCTGCTCTCCAATGCTTCAAAAGCTTTGCGTGCGGGCTGAAAATCTCCTGCTGCTTTGTAAAGGACTTAGTCAACATGTAACGTGAGCTGACTGGAGGAGTGCTTGTGTGGCAGGTGGGAGGGTACAACCAGGATGTTGGCCAGTCCCTCAACAATGCAGCCAACAATGCCAAGGCCTACGTTCCCAACCAGGTAATGAATCTGCTGTTCCCTTTTTGCTTCATTGCAGTGTCGGCCTTCAATGCCTGATAGCACATGTGTGGCTCTTGGAACATGACATGATCTAATTGTTGTGGATGCCATACTGGCAGGAACTCCATGAGGATGTGCTATACCTGTTGTGACCATTTCATAGCATGTTGCATGCTTCCTTTTGTTCTGTGTGCTGTGAGTCAGTAAGGTGCTGCCATATTGTGTAACTCATGCTCTCAAGCCGTCATCAGTGTCTGTCCAAAAGAGTCACAGTTACCGTTGCATTAGCCATGTGAGTTTGCCTGACTGACAGAGCTGGATGTTTTTTGCAGCTTGGAGGCACAGCTGGAACTGGCGAGCGGACAGCCAACAGGGCCGGTGATCAGGCCCAGGGTGCGTACAACTCAGCTGCTGACAGCGCCAACAGAGCAGGCTACCAGGCCAAAGACGCAGCAAACTCAGCAGGCTACCAAGCCAAGGATGCTGCAAACAGGGCAGGTGATGCAGCCAACCAAGCAGGCAGAGATGCAAGCCGTACTTCCAACAATGCTGCAGCAGGCATCCAGCAGCAGGCATATCAGGCAATGGACGCTGCCAAGCCTTACATTGACCAGGCCAAACAGATGGCTAGTGAGACTGCTGCAGTGGCTTCTGACAAGGCTCGTGAGCTGGCTAGCGTTGTCCAGGCACAGGGGGGCGACACTCTCAGGTGAGTTTTGGGCTTCCAAGCATGTGAACACCATGTCTCAGATTTTTTAACTGTGTCGTCAAAGCGCTGTAAGCAGATCTGCAAATATTATGTCCTGCAAGAAGGAACAAATGGACATCTGTCTCTTGTCCCAATGCCATGTTGGCTAAATATCTGTTTTTTGCCCCAATATGGTATTGGGACAAAAGACAGATGTCCAGTTGTTCCTTCTTGCAGGTTATAATATCTGCTTACCGCGGTACAGTCGTACCCTCGAAAGGTTGCCAACAACTGGTTGTCAGCAGTTGTTGGCAACCATTCACGGGCAGTACCGTAGCGCTGTAAGCAGGTCTGCAGATCCTAGACCACTGAAGAAAGAATTTGTCAATGATCTGCGGCAATGTCACACTTGCGCTTCAATCTGCGCTGTGTGTCTTCGATAGTTGCAGTGCAGAACTTTGCAGTCATCTGTTGGTGCATGCATGCATGCAGGACTGGTTCCCCACTGTTTCAACAAAAGCCCCAACAGTGTCCTGTTCAAACCTAGTCAGGCTGATTCAAATTCTCACGTCTGGACCAGGACTGATTTGCCTTTGATCCACCACGATTGCAGGCGTCTAAACAGTGGTTTTGTTGCTAATGTCACTCATTCCTAGTGTGTCCCTTGGTTTTGCAGGCAAGCACAGGACAAGTTCTCAGACATCACAACTCAGGCACAGGTCAAGGCTCAAGAGATCGGCCAGAATGTGAGTACCTGCCCTTGTTGCTGCCCGGCTTGCACTAAGTATGTCTTTGATGCAGCATTACGCACCTTCCTGCAAGGCTACATGGTTAGCAAGAATCGCTTGCCTGTGTTGTCAGCTCAAGGCTCAATGCAGCTTCCACTCCTGCTGGCTGCATTCTGGTAATAGACAAGTCTGGCCTGCTATGCTGTGAACTTGCTGACTGTATTGCATTGGCGATTCGGACTGTTTTCCTGTCAATTTACTGGTGAGTTGGAATGTTTTTCCCGTCACTTTACTGGTGAATTGGGATGTTTTCCTGTCAAATTACTAGTGATTTGGACTGTTGTCCTGTCAAGTTACTGGTGGTTCATGTGCTGCAGCTGCTTGCGTCGCACCCTGCTGGCTAAGTATACATTTTGACTATTATCATTATGTGCTGCAGCTGCAAGGATCCCATGCTGAGGACCTGAACAGGAACCCTGTTCTGATGTCAATAGGCGCCATCTTCCTGGTGTGGCTCACCTTTGGCTTCTCTGTCTGGTATGCCTTCTACGCCACCCTGGTGGCTGGCATCGCTGGAGGACTCTCCCTGCTCACAGGTAATGCCTCTTCTTCCCATTAGTCATTTTGGCATTCTTCCATTAGTCATTTTGGCATACTAAGACAAGTTTCATGCAACTGTTGAGTACATGTTTTGTCACTTCTTCTTCTGTACTGGACAGTACATAAAATAGGTTATTTCTGTTATTCACATTGGTACCAAGGCAAGTTTCATGCAGCTGTTTGAGTACATACTTTGCTGATTCTTCTTCTGTAGTAGACAGTGAATAAAGTAGGCTGCAAAGAGAGGATTTAGTGTCTGCAGGTTTAGTAGCCAGACACTAAATCTGTCGCAATACTGAGTACATTGCAAGTATGGTTGCATGAGCAATGGATTTGCTTATGAAACAATCAAGTGGTGGGGTATGTGCAAAGCTGCTTGAACTGCTTCAAGTGCATGCACAGAAGTGCTTCCATGCACACTGTGATACATATGCAGACTGTGATACATATGCAGATGTGGAGATAGCTGCAGAGCTACAAGTGCAACTTGGTCAGTGCAAAACACTTGCACTCCTGTACCACTTGCTACATGCTATACACAACTTATGTCCCGATTGCATATCCTGACAACATATCCTGGAGACAGACAGCTTTGGAGAGACAAGACTTGTCCTGCATGTACCTAGCTCATCATGAGCTGGAAAGCGTAATTAATATCATCATTATTACTACTGCTGTTGTTGTTATTATTATATCCTGGTGCAGGTCGCAACCGTGCTGGAACAGGAGCTGGCACCACAGGTCAGACTGGACGCAGGCCTGACTACGGCACAGGGGCATCATCAGGCTTCTCATCTCAGGGCGGCTTCCCAGTGACTGGCAGCGGTGTCTCAGCCGCCCCCACAGGCCGTGACTCAGCCAGTGACTCAGCCGGCTACGGCAGCTCTGGACGCAGCCAGCAGGGCTACGACGCTCAGGCCCAGGGCTACGCTGGTGGACAGGGCTACACTGGCAGTGACAACAACAGGAGTGCAGGACAGGGCACTGGTGCTAACAAGGGTGGTCCTCAGACCAGCCAGGCAGGATATGGGCAACAGAACACAGGTGTGGGTGGAAGAGGCTCGGCTGGCGAGTACCGTGCTGGACCCACCAGTGGCGGCTATGGAGGCCCCCAGACTGACCAGAGCACCTACGGCACAGAGGCTGGTACTGGTACTGGAAACCGCAACTACTAAGCTGATGTTCTGACAGCAAAGCCCGCCTATTGTTCTACTGCGGTGATGTCATGTCTCGAGATGGAAGGCTTTTGCTGTTTATAGCAGTGTGAGCAGAAAGCATTGATCAGAGTAATATGTATACTCAAGCAGCGTGTGGCACTACGCAGGACAATTCAACAGCACATTGACATCATGTATCAGCTGAAGTGTGTGAGCATGTGATCCTTAGCCTTGCATGAGATGGTGTCACATTGTGTCTGACAGCCATGAGACTTCATGCAAATTCTGTGGCAGAAAAATTAAATGACATGGCTTGATGCTGTCAACATCCGGAACAACTGCTAAAGTGGCTCTGGCTCTGTTGTAGCGACATGAGCAACAACTGGCGGCTGTATAAATATCTCAAGCCGAAGGTACTGCACCTGCATAAGATTGTGATGCTGTCCTAGCAAAAATGCTGCAGCCGGTGACTGGCTATGCACAGAAGTAAATATGGCATATTGAACTTAAGGCTGAAGCGGAATCATAAGATCTTGAGTGTGAGACAGAGCTCCAGAAGCAAGACACTGCAGTATGTGCGATACAATGCAGTGTCCTGCAGTCGCTGATTGCAGTAGCAGACATATTGTGAAGACGGGTCAGCCTGTACCTTACAAGCGATTGATTGGATCTAAAATACATGCTCCAAAAGGTGCAGCGATTTGCAAAGCCTGATAGCATGACTGGATTATAGAGATGTCATGCAGTCATGTGCTTTGGTTGTAAATTGATTGCGATGCATCTCAGTCTGAGATTCTCAGAAGCTATGATTACAATCATGGTAACTGGGCATGCTGGCATGAAAGCTGCTGACAAATGTGTGAAGCATCTGCTGCTGACTGTTACGTCCAGGTTAACATTTCCAAGCCAGGCTGTACACGCTGAGGGCACACAAACTACTCCGTCCCCACACCTGTCAGCAGCCAACTCTGCGCAAGCATTGACTAAGCTCACTCTCGGACTGCAAGATTTTACTGTCGTGCGCTGTGTGATCAAACTCTTGAATGAGAGGACGGAGAAGCTGGTTGAACCCCTGGAATATGGTGTTGCTAAGCTGTGCTGCATGCTGAAATGGACAGTCCCTGCTGACATATCACCACACTGCGGTCCAGCTTCCTGGTACAACAGTCTGGGTGTCCACTGCTGAACGCCTCTTGGCGTGTTTGACAACACTTATTATACATCTGGACTTTTGCATCAATAGTTACTCAAATACTGATCTAGTACATACTCTTTCCAAGAGCTCAGTCCCCAAGACTTCAGCAGCTGGTCAGTCACACGCGGATCACGAGGTACTACTGGGGTCCCAACCCATCGCAGCTTAAACTCCTCGTATTGCACTTGGGTGATTGGATACTGCTCGTCTACTTCAGCTGGTAAATCTTGAGCTGTCCAGACGCCTTCCTGGCTGTCTGCCTGCATGACCAGGAACTTGATCTTGGCGTGTTGTTCGCTGTGAAAAAGCAAGGGGGGCAAAAGCCTTACTTGTGTGGTGTTGTGGGTTATGCCAGCAAAGTGGTGACCACAAGTTCAATATCTAGAAAAAACAAACGCTAGACCCTTTGTGAATGTTAGAGCCACGAGTGACGGTGAGCATGCGGGCCCCGTCGCAACGGGCAACGTCGCTCACTGTAGTGCAAGCTTGAGCCACGTGGCTGACCCGAAGGCGTAAGGCGCGACTGGTCCGGTACTTCCCATCAGTGCGAGCATCAGGGCACCATCGTGCCGATTTTGTCTTTCAAACCAGCTGGGTTTCCTGCGTGACATCACTGCTTGGTTCCGTCAGCACATCGCGAAAGGCACTGCTGTTTTTGGCGTTGATCAGGACTGCTCAGGACACTATGGTCGACACTGCTGTGGCCAACGACTCCAGAAAGTACACTGACATACAGTCACTCATCACCAAGGTTAACATGGATGGCAAAGTTGCAATCGTGACTGGTGGCAACACGGGATTGGGTTTCGAAATCTGCAAGTCGCTGGCGAGCTGTGGAGCCCATGTCATCCTTGCTACAAGAAACGACAAACGGGGCCTAGAGTGAGAATGCATGTTGCTCACTCTATGCATGTAAACGTTCATTTCAAGATATATGCGCTAGGTAGTTTCAGGCTGTGACAGTGTTTGTGCAGCCAGGCTCACCATCGGTATGCATGCAGGGCAATGGAGGAGCTAAATTTGATAGCTGGCAGATCTCGCAGCCACGGCTTCGTGGAGTACATACACCTCAATTTAGCGTCCTTCAGGAAAGCTCCACCTGCATATTTCTCAGTGCACACACAGGACAAAACAAAGACAGCTTGCCAAATATTGCAGGTCCATCAGCAATTTTGTCACTGCATTCCACAAGAAGAAGCTCCCCTTGCATGTCCTGGCCAACAATGCAGCCGTTTGGATGGTAGAAGATCAGATGACAGAGGATGGTTTTGAGGTTCGCCCTCAATCCTTTGTTCTAGCAGGCACATTTCGCATACTTTGTGCGCACCTCTTGACAGACATGCAAGACTTGACAGAGGCTTCACAGCCTTGCACACTGTGCAGTTTCTATAGCACATCTAGCAAAGCCTTGCACAAGCCATACAACAGCGAGTGGAAAGCAACTGTGCCTCTTTACAGGCTCAAATTGGCACTCATTACTTTGGGCATGCATACCTGACTAGCCTCCTGCTGCCAACACTGAAGAAGAGCACCCCCAGCAGGGTTGTCTGGACCACCAGTGCTGCAGAGACATCTGGCGATGTCGATTGGGACAACCTACCGTAAGTATGTTGTGACGTAGTCACATCTGCTCACTCCAGTGCAATTTTTGGCTGCTGCCTGCATCACTCTTCCCTGAATGGTGCTCATGGATGTCCTGCTGCTTGACACAGCTATGTCTGTCTGTATGCATGTCAGTAGGTCAGTCTGTTTGCATGTCCTGCAGCACTGTTTGCATGGGCTGTTTGCATGGACTGTTTGCACCGCATGCAAGTTGCTCTTCAGCAGAAGCACAGCTACAAGCCATAGTCTGTACAGCAGTCTGCTCTAGAGATGCTGTTTTCTCATGGCGTTGCACTGCAAGGGTGTGGGATACAAGAGTGACTCCATGACCTATTGCACCAACAAACTTTATGGCCTCATGTTTGGCATTGCACTGCAGGGGTGTGGGATACAAGAGTGACTTCATGACCTACTGCACCAACAAACTTTATGGCCTCATGTTTGGCATTGCACTGCAGGGGTGTGGGATACAAGAGTGACTGCACGACCTACTGCACCAACAAGCTGTATGGCCTCATGTTTGGCATTGCACTGCAGGGGTGTGGGATACAAGAGTGACTTCATGACCTACTGCACCAACAAGCTGTATGGCCTCATGTTTGGCATTGCACTGCAGGGGTGTGGGATACAAGAGTGACTTCATGACCTACTGCACCAACAAGTTGTATGGCCTCATGTTTGCCCGGGAGCTGGCAACACGCCTCAAGGTATGTTTGCATCCCTCTTGTATTTTCTACCACTTCTACATCACCAAGAGTGTGCAGCCCTCCTGGAGATTCCACCAAAAGCTGCATGAAAAGTGGGGCTGTCAAAGACTCCACATTGTGCGGTTATCAGTACGCATGTATCAACCATTTCCACAATGTAGAATTACGTTTTTACAATCCCCAGACGTTTCTCTATCCAGATTTCCGGTGTAGGGATGACGTTTCTGACTTGGAATAGATGTTTCGGGATTGATAAGAGCTTTTGTACATCACAAGATTTGATGGTCATTGTGATGACTGCATGATCTGTAGATAAGCTTGACACAAGCTGACACATAGACTAACAGCCCTCAGGCCTTCTCCCAAAGCTCAGCTGTATCGTGGGGATTAGGTTTGGGGTGGGGTTGTGGTTTAGGTTGGGGTTGTGTCACCTACAGTAGGCAATTTTTAGCAACCCTAAGCAGACTTTGCCCTTCCAGAACAGACTTTGTCCTTCCAGAACAGACTTTGCCCTCCCAAAACAAACTTTGCCCTTCCAGAGCAGGAATGTAACACGGAAACCAAGTCCAGTTCTGTCTTGGTGTGGCATCAACGCATGTCTGGAAGCAGGGTGTACAAATTTGCAATGGCACATGTGTTAACACATCACCTCAAGGATGCAGAGCAATGGTAGCAGGCTGGTAATTTTCTTTTCTGGAAGTCTGATGAAGCAGACACACTTGCTGTCTTTATGTTGGTGGTTTCATCTGAGTATTTCTTCTTCTTGCAACATCACGCAGGTGTGTTGCAAGCAGAAGCATTGCTGAAATGTAATCATTGCTGTTAAGAAGATAGGTAGGTTTGCTGCATCAGACTTGCTATTTGGCATAATAATAGTGATAATAGTAACAGTAATAGTAATCATAGTCATAATAATACAAATAGTAACAACAATAATGATAATAACAATAATACAATGCGTTCCAGCTCACAATCAGCTACCGGTTGACCCTGTGTGCAGGATACTGGTGTGAATGTGTACGCTGGACAGCCAGGCATGGCATCAACAGACTTCTTCAATCCCAAGAAGTTTGACATCCTGAAGATCAGTGCGGTGGCCCAGTACCTAGCCCAGAAGGTGATTGGGCTGACCCCAGCTCAGGGTGCCGCCCCTGTCATCATGTGCTGCCTCATGGCCCCTGATGAGCTCATTGGTATGCCACTCATGTAAACCTCATTGGGAAGCCTGAAACCTTAATTATCATTCTGTGAACATATAGTTTCACACATAGCAAGCAAAGCACAGGAAAGAATGGGTAGTAATGGACTGAACTTCAGGGTGGTGGGGGGGGGGGTGGGGGCTTATGCACATCATTACCCACTTGAACAATATTGCTTTTGATACACTGACAGGCTCAAGACAGTGAGCATGATACCGTGACCTCCTCAGGACTGTATGTATGTGACCGTGAGGGAAGATATGTTCTCAACGAATGCATTAGTCAATATCCTACCAATGGTTCTTATGGTGCTGCAGACACAAGCGCTTGTCGCTGCACAGCATCACCTTGTTGACGCTTTTGCACACGAACAACCCTCTCTCTCTCAGTGCTCAAGCTTATCACATCATCACCTTGTCCACGCTCTGAGTGTTCCTGCAGATACAAGCTCAGGCACATCGTACGGGCCCAAATACTACAAGACATGGCTGCCAAGAGGCCTGCCCAACATCACCAATGTTGACATCCTGGCGCACCAAAAGCCAGAGAATGACGCTGCAAATGACCCTGAAGCATGCAGCAGGCTATATGACCAGACGCTGCATATCATCAGAAAGCGAGTGGGTGAGATCGAGACAGAGCAAAAAGCTCAGAAGGGTGGTGTCAAGAAGCCTGAAGAGTAGCTTGTTTTCAATTCCTGACGATAATTCGTTTCCAATGTTGCGCAGGGTCAAGGTTGTTGCTGGTTCTGGTCCTGGTCCTGTCTTGACTGCTCAAATCTTGATGCTGTTGTATGTTTATTGTTATCCCAGTCACTTTTCAGAAAGGGAATTGTATATTTGAGCGGCATGTAGGTCTGCAGTGCAACTGCTTGATCACACTTTGATGGGTAGGTGGTGCGATCATGTCTAGGTTATCCATGGGCATGAATGATTTGGTTGCAGCGTTGTTTGTAAGGCAGTTTGTGCCTAATTGTAAGACATGTGTCACTAAGGCTTTTGATGCCTGTAGGGCTCCTGTGTTATTCCGTTGATGCCTGTAAGGCTTCTGTGTTTTGCCATTGATGCCTGTAAGGCTTCTCTGTCATGATGGTGTCCAAGTTTGGCTTGACTCATGAGATCACAAGTTTGTGCAGGAGGGTCGGCTTGTTCAAAGAATTGACTTTAGTCATTTGCTTGACCAATAGGGTCATGCAGCATGTGCGTGCTGGCTTTGAGTTTGACCAATCATGACCACACCTCTTCAAGGGCCAAAGTCTTCATGTTTTGCACGATTTTATAGTCAGCCACAGATGGTCATATAACACATGTCTGATAGCTGGCAGCAGACAGAAATTGATCGTCACACACATCAGCATTCAGTTGAACAAATTTGTAGCTCTGACTAGCATTCCGCTGCAGCCACCTGTTATGCATGCAGTTGCAAACCATGGAGCTGCATTGCATGCAGCAGCTCTCGCATGCATACACAGAGACCCGGAGAGTTACACGTGCCTCCCATGACAGTCATGGGTGCCAGCATGACTGGTACATGTACACTGGATCGGAATGGAGAGCAGTGTCACACTGAGGGCTGAGCTACAGTGCCTCTGATCTGTGAGACATACCTAACAATGGTTTCATGGCATTCGCAAGTTGACTTGGGACTGCACAATGTGAGCATGTCATGCAAAATCAGAGCCGCCTGTGATTCACATGAACCTGCAGGGCCGATTATACACATTGGACAAACAAAGGCAGCCCCCCCAGGGTGTGAATGCGTCAGGACATCTTCAGAATCTGTTGCAGCTGCAGACAAGTGCACTCAAGTGCAATGGTTACTCTGCTTACAATTGTACATTGCAAAGACCAAGCTGGAGCAGTCCTGCCTAAGTCTCGAGCTCGTTGCCAAAACAACGTCACTTCTGCTACTTTGAGCACACTACCCTGCACAGATCGTAAAGGGGTCTACAATCTGCTGATCTGCCTAATGGTGTCTGCACAAACAAGTTTGGCTTGTCAAGCAAACAATGCAAAAAACAACAATGATGCCAGTTAATACATGAGAATCTGACTATAAACAACAGCAGAGAACACAGGCAGTAACCTCCTTCACGCTTGAGGCCATACTGTCACAAGCAGAGAATGCCATTATTTGAAGTGCATATGTGAATGCACTTGTATATCAATGTGAGTACAAAACCATCCTGTTGACCATGGCTGAAGCTTATGATGGCCATGTGCTAGCTAAAAGCAAAATATGATAAATACAACCATCTTGACAGCAAGGGCCACCTTTGCTGAATGATGGTGCTAAAGTTGCTGCAGATGCATTGCTGCTGTAGGTACTTCCAAGGTTTCTGGGTGCACACAGCATCTCAGAACGACCATGATGTACAGTACAATCGTAATGGCGTATCTGTATCTATATCTAGTCAGGTTGTTGTCGGGCTTTACAAGCCGATGCCTCCCTGCTGTTGAAGTCGCTGATAGACAATAGCAGCAGCCCTCCTCAGCTCCTGGTTGTACTCCACATATGCCAGGATGGCATATCCAATCATGGCAGCCCTGTAGATCATAACAATGCCAGGTCCAACACAGCTCAAGGAGACAGACTTTACCAGCACACAACAACATACACATAGTAGAAAGACATAAGGCAGTCTGACGCAACTACACTTGCATGCCTCAAAACATGATACACTATGAGTCCACACACACAGCTTGGACCAATATCAATGCAGCTGCAGATGATGGTGTACTGTGTGCTCTGCCTTGTGTGATGCTACACAGCAGTCCAACAAGAAAGAAAGAAAGTAAACCAGTCAAAACAGGAGAGTTGAAGCTGACCTGCCATTGATCAGTTCAGCAGATCTTGTGAAAGGGCCGATGCCTGTAACACAGTACACAGTAAATACAATTTATAACATGCTCTGTGCTACAGCATTTTGCTTGTTCAGGGAGAACTTTATAGCGAACATGTATGCAGCAAGTCAGTTTCAGTAATGGAGTTTCGCATGAAGTTTTGCATGAAGTTTCAGCTCCAAACTGCATGCGAACAAACTGCTGGGACACATGTGTGCAGCCTCCATTTGTTATCAGCATCTGCAACACAGTTGGTGTAGGCAAGCAAGGCCATTCAACCAGCACATGTCTGTTGTAAGATGGCACTTCATATGTAACACAGAGAAGGGCCAGCGGGATGGTTTACCCTTGTTTGGCGATCCAAATGCCCTGTTAAGCTGAGCAGCCGCAACCACCAGCAAGTAGGCAGTCAGGTAGGCATAAGGAGCAAAATACAGCTGCTGCCAAAGAGAAGCTCCAGTGATGGCTTCATTTGCAAGAGCAGCTGTGAAACCAATCATGGCAAGGCGACCATTCAAAAGCTCTGCAGGCCTCCATAGCAACACCTACAACGTGCACCCAGTTGTCAAGCTGAAACTGCTTCGGAAGCTACATGCAAATCGAGTGTTGAGTCTCGTTGCACAGGGACGCGTGAAATCAGGGCAGTGTTTGAGTAGACTTAATGTGCTGAAGGGCGCATGTTGATTAGCTAAGCACACCTGATAGTTGTCCAAGGCGCGGCGAACGTCACCGAAGTTTTGCAGTTCGATTTTGGCCTCGGGATGCTGGGTCAGGAACATGTACAAACGACCCAGCTGCTGTTGCTGCTCGGGTGGCAGCTGACCGATTGCCTTTTCCAACTCTGCAGTTGCTTTCAAATTCGAGGGGTCCGCTCCGTTGCTGGAGGTCGACTTCGACTCAGGCTCGTACAGGCCAACGCTGCCCTTGTCCTGCAGGCAAAACAAAACGACAGTGCATCATCTGCCTGACTCTCTGTACACCAGATCTGAAGGCCAGCGGAAATTATGGAACCAACAAATATTGCATGCAGACCACGTTCAACGTTCAACGTTAGCAAACCCTCCGCTCACTTGCTTATCTTCTTGCTCCGCAGATATACGTTTGGCTGCAGACCTGCGGTAAAACTTTCTCCCCACAGACATCGCCTTTGACGATCGCAATGCAGGGGGCCCGACACTGCGAAGCCTCGAAGAGCATGAGGTTAAGCTGGTCTGCATGTCGCCGGCTGAGTTTCTTGATCCGGGATGCAAGTAGATGCGAAATCGGCGATTCAAAAGACTGATTTATGAAGGCTGCGTCAAATGCGTTAGCTGAAATATTTGCTGCCGCGATTATCATGCGGCTTGTCTTCAAACTGCTTTTCGGGTCGGGCGTTTGGTCTCCTTGCCTCACAGCCAAGAAATGCGAGACCACGTGATGTTGCCATAGGTAAAGTGTGAGTATCAGGGCTGCAAGTGAGTGTCAGGGCTGCAAGTGAGTGTCATCTTTTCTGCAAGTGAGTGTCATCTTTCTGCACGAGTCCTGGAGCCCTGAGCTTTGTGGCGTCTGAAACAAGCATGGCCTCTGCTGATGAGGTGTTTTGCAAGAAGTGCAGGACTCGCAGGGGCACATCAATCACAGAGAGCTCCAACCACACCCAAGTTTCTGCTGCGGTGAACACATGCCACCTGAAAAACATCCTCTGTGGACGTATGACATCTTCTGTCCTGAGGCTCTCTTCCTGGAAGTCAGTGTGCTTACTGATATCTGCCAATGCACCCTTGTAACACATGATTGCCACACTACTGTCCCCCTGTGACCCTTGTCAGCACGCTTTTTGCACAAGGGGTGCATGCAGGCCACGAGACTATGCCTTGTCGTTTGTGACCTGCCATACATGTAGCCGGTATGCTTGCAGCTGATGTACTACATGAACTGCTTGTCAGTGTTGTAGGCAGGGTCATGTGCTGCATTACTCCTTTCTCAAGGGCAGTCCTTGCGAAGGAGCAACAATGACAGTTAGCTTGGTTGCATGCAAGCGGTGCCAGAAGGGAAGCACCTTGAAAAACACAGCTGGCAGAATTGGTGTAGCAAGATGATGCCAGACCAACAAATCAAACGGCACATGTACATGGAAGTTGAGCTTGCAATCAAGCTAGCTTGCAATGCAAGAGACAGCTTTGCTTAGTCTCAGCTGGTCAACCAAATTGAGACCAACACCTAAGCAGTGAGGTGTCCATTAACCTGCTCATACCGGCTGTTGCTAAACTCTAGTTGGTTGCGTGTTGACCATAATGTGCAGTAGTTTGCACCCAGCCCGATGAGCCAAACGTACTGAGTCTCTCACAAGCCAAACGTACTGAGTCTCTCACAAGCCCATTGCAGCAGCGCCAAAGGCAGCTACAGCAACAGCCCAGGCACTAGCTTGCTTTATTAGTGACACTTCTTCAAGTACAGTCTCAAATGCTGCAGCAGTGCCTGGTTGAAACTGCTGAAGGCCTAATTCAGCTGGAGGAGTGCTTGGTCAGTGATCAAAGTGGTGACAGCGTCTTTGTACTGATAGTAGTCCAGCATGGAGCTTGTGGCAGGCTTGCTGTTGGGCTGCAAGCATGTAAAGATCTTAGCACAAGCCTCTGCTGGTAATGTGCAAGCAGAACTTCTTGCAGATAGATCAAGCCAACAGTCTATTTGCTGATGTAGCCTGTATGGTTTGCATCTGTGTCAACTGATGTGTTGAGACCTTTCAAGGTACAAGTGCTGAACAAGTGCCAAAGAGCCAATGCCGACACCAAGCATGCTCAAGTGCAGATTGTGTTTTGCATAGCAACACCGACTAGAGTTTGACTACTCTCCCATTTCAAATTCGCGACTCTGCCCTTCTGGAGTTAGTCTGACTAACTTAGTCACCTAGATCACATAGAAGTGTAGCGGCGACCCTTTTCGACCGTACCTGCCAACCAAATAGGATAACAACCAGCCAGCAAAGTGATCTGCGTTGTCAAAATCAGCGACCCTGCAAGCCAAGCTTACTCCCGCCAAGCACCAGTCGAGGCTTGGCAATTTCGTTGTGCAAGACTATAGTTGCCAAGTTATTCTAGCAAGAACATCACAACACAGTTAAAATGTTGAGCACTAACTCGCAGACATAAGCCCCCAGATGGAGAGTGACAGTGATTTTGAGTATGGTGATCAGGTATGCACTGTCAGCACAGCCATCTTGCGGCTGCACTCTGTGAGGCGTTGCTGACTCGCATATCAGCAGTGATGCCAAAGCCTACGTGCTATCTTGTCCATACTTGCTCTGATAGCACCATTCCTTACTGCTTTCTACCATCAGGGGCACAGAAGCAGTGATGACGAGAGCCCTGTCGAGCACCCAGAGGCACCTGACAGGCAAGGCAGAATGCAAAGACCGCATTCCCGACTCGCTGGAACCATGCCACCTGCAGCCTCACCACAGATGCAGGCCAGCAGCATGGGGCCACCTTCATATGATCCCCCGCCACCAGGCAGGTGTTCTTTTGCATCCTTGTCCTGCTCAAGCCTTCCAAACAATCACTGTGCATGTCAGCAATGCGCAAGCTCTTCATTTTCCACACTGTGTGTCATTGCATCCACCAACAGTTGGGCTTTTGCCAAAAAGCATCCTTGCGACCTGATGGCTTGTGTAACAACAGCCTGACTCACAAACTTGCAGTGACCGTGGCATTTGCCCAAAAGGCATTGCACTCCTGCTCACATGGCATACATGTTCTGGCAAAACCTCCTCTTACTCTGCCAGATTGCTTACAAGAAACTTTCCCCAGAGGACCACAAAAAGGCTTCATCTAATCTTCACGCCCGGCAATGAGGCGCTTTTAGTGACCATATCACTGCCTCCAGGTGGCTACAACCCAGATGAGTATGAAGACTTGCCAGTTGGTCCTGAGGTGCAAGATCTGTTCCAGTACATCATGCAGTACAAGCCGGAAGTGCTGCATCTGGATACACCTCTGAAGCCCTTCATCCCTGAGTTTGTCCCAGCCATTGGAGACATTGATGAGTTCATCAAGGTGAATGCAGATGCCCTGGCTTGTGGTCAACAACACCTGGACAGACAAGTGACAGACAAATAGCAAACAAGTTGCACTCATAGCTCCCTGGATGTACTCACACATAGGGCACACATAAAACATTTCTGGCAATAAGCAGTTCTACTTTTGTGTCAAGGCTTGCACAGTCCTGCCAACACACAGATGCTGCAATTGCTTCTCAACTTGACAATTTCCTGCCTGTGGCATAGCTTCCAAGTTCAGTTCCAAAACCCATTAATTTTGCATGCCTCCCATTAGTATTACTTTGCTTAAAAATGGCAGACCTGATGACTGGAGTACACTGTTGCGTCATGCCCGCTGCATGTATGTTGCAGTCATTGGCACTATCAGTGTCTGCAGGAGATGTTCCATGCTCACGGTCCATGCTCAGCATGCAGCAATGCTCCAGATGCTTCTCGTGCCTGACACTAAAACTTTTGATTGCTTGTCTGTCTGGCAGAAGCTGTGGGTTACAAGGCTTGCATCCAATGTTTGTGTCGCCCTGCTGTTTCATGCCATCTGTGTGCTTGAGCTGCATCAAGAGATGGCACAGACGCATCTTGTCACAGCAATGAAGGCACTCAATGATTGTCTGGTGTCTGCCAGCTGTCAGGGTCTCCAGACTCTGACCTGCAGTCAGTCTTACACTCCGGCTTTTTGTTGACAAGTGATGGTCTTGTTTGGTGTTTGGGTATGTGCAAAATCTCATTTGGGTCTGCAGCTCATTTACTCATTGTGTTGATCAATTGTGCGTCCTCCCCTGCAGTCAGGTATGTACAGTCCTGAGTAGGTGTGCAGCAGTGGTACATCTGAGGTCTGTGGCAATGCTAGAGCTTGCAGTTGAACAGCTGTCTATACTGATGTGACATTTGCGGTGAACTCAGTGCCAAGTCTTGCACATCATGTTTGTGTATGTCACATGACACCGCTGCTGGGGATGCAGGTGTCCCGGCCAGATGGCAAGCCTGACTTGTTGGGACTGAAGGTGCTAGATGAGCCCGCCGCAGTCCAGTCTGACCCTTCCCTCCTCACCATGCAGCTCAGACAGGCCTCAAAGCAGGCAAGCCCCCTTGTACCCCCCTTATAGCCTCCTTGTAGCTGTTACTGAAGACAAGACAAGAAAAGACTACGCCTCACGACGTCATTTTAATGAGAAGCCAAGTATTATACCAGGCTGCCCAGGAGCTGGTAATGAAGCATACTGATGCATCTGAACATAGCTTGTGGCAGGTGTGGTAGCAGGTGCCTCAATGCTGTAATCACTGCCAGCATTTCTTGCTCACTGATGCTGTAGTTGCGCTCTGCACTGCTCAATTTGTAGCTGTACAAGGCCACTGGCCTTTGATTCTGCAACAATCCAGCAGCACAGCCACAGTCACACGCGTCCACCACAACCTCAAATGGCAGCAGGTGCACTGCCTTGTACTAGGACAGAAAGCTTGACACCTCAGGTGAAAAAGCCAGCCTGTGGTCTCTGCCACACAACCTTACCATTTAGCCTAGGGTCTGATGTAGTGCAGGCTGGGGTTTCTGCCATGCATGTTGACCATTTGGCTTAGGTTTTGACGCAGCGCAGTCTGTGGGTTTCTGCCATGCATTACTCACCATTTGGCCTAGGGTTTGACGCAGCGTGGTCTGGGGTCCCTATCACACAACCTTACCATTTACCCTAGGGTTTGATGCAGCACAGCCTGGGATTTCAACCACACAACCTCACCATTTAGCCTAGGGTTTGATGCAGTGCAGGCTGGTGTGAGCAGTGGGGCAACAAGCACGGTAGCCAAGGTAGAAGACCCAGCCAAGAACAGCAAGCGCATTACTGACTGGATCAAGAGCATTGGCGACCTCCAAAAGGTGTGCCTTTGTTTACCTGGATTTGTATTGACAAGGTGCCTCAAATTCACATTTTGCTCCCTTTGGGATTGCTAAACGAGAGGGAGAGAAGCATTTTAAAATGATAGCATTGTCTCACTTGCTGAAATGGATGACCTTGTCTACTGTGAGTCTTGGTGCTGCTCAGATACTATGATGCTTGTGCATTCCCCAGGCACATTTTCCTTGATCTGGCAGTATTTTTCAACCTTGACAGACATTTCAGTGGTACAGCTGTTGCCCACTTACCATCAGGATCGGTCTGGCAAAAACACCACCAATGGTACATTTGCACACACATCGTGACTGAAAAACACTGACCAGATGACTGGAGAAGTCTGTAGAACTGTGCGCATCAGACTGCTGTAGCTGGTGACTCAGCAAACTCAGATACTAATTCTTCTGTAGCACAAATCAAGTGGGGATGATACGAGCCCTAATGGTACATGCAGTACAAGCTCAAACTGCACTGAGACGACGCCATGCTACACCTGGAGGCAATGACACAGGCCACTGTGTGTCAGGTCACAGGTCACTGTATGTGAGGTCGTTGGTCACCACGTGAAATGCTACAGGCCACTGTGTGTTGGGTCAAAGGTCACTGTATGTGAGGTCATTGGTCACTGCGTGTCAGGTCATTGGTCACTGCCTGAGAGGTTCCAGGCCACTGTGTGTTGTTACACACCACTGCGTGAGAGGGTCCAGGCCATTGGGTGTAAGACTGCACGCCACTGTGTGTTAGCCACAGGTCACTGTGAGAGAGGCTACAGCCCACTGCATGAGAGGCTACAGGGCACAGTGTATCAGATTACACGCCACTGTGTGTTAGATTACACGTCACAGGTCTTTGTGAGAGAGGCTACAGGCCACAGTGTATCAGATTACAGGCCACTGTGTGTCAGGTCACTGGTCACTATGAGAGATGCTACAGGCCACTGTTTGTGAGGTTGAAGCTGGGCACAGTGATGACCGACATGCACCTGTTCATGCAGCCTAAATCTAGCAGTATATTTTGATGAGCCCCAGCAGTGCCTGCAGCAACGGAGCTCTCTCAGCTGCTAGGTCCTACTGACATGTATGACAGAACCCAACATAACATAGCACAACATAATGTGGTATAGTATACCATTCAGATAACGATATCATTATAGAACAAAATTGTAAGATGAAGTGTTGACTGTGCAGGGCAAGCCAGGCGGAACTGTGCACATCAGCAACGGCATGCCAGATGTGGTATAGTACATTATTCAGATGTCATAATAAGATGAAGTGTTGGGCGTGCAGGGTAAGCCAGGCGGTACTGTGCACATCAGCAATGGCATGCCAGATGTGGAAGCACTCATGCAGCAGTGGCCCCTTGAGGTGGAGCAGAAACTGCACACCATGAAGCTGCCAGATGCAACACTGGTAACCCCTCTGCTCTTCATCATTGTGTGTGTGTGTGTGTGTGTGTGTGTGTGTGTGTGTGTGTGTGTGTGTGACATTCCGCTTAGAGTAGGAATGATATAATCGAGCTGTTGCTATGATTGCTTCTGGTACTCTGCCTCTGCATACATGTCTTGAACAATTGGTTCAGGGGTCTTTGCAACACGGTACATTGGTGGTAGTGGCTAGGGATGCTGATGACATGTGTGCGTGGGTGACAAAATGCATTGGCAAATTACAGAAAAGCGTGTTCATTTGCTCCACACGCTTTCATCCATGCATACATATGAGTACAACACCAGTTGCCCACAGACTGTCATTGCAGCTCGTGGCAGCCATGCAAATCAGTCATTCCAGAAACCATGGCTGCGGGTTCCTCAACAGCATGCACTGTCAGTGTTCGTAGTCTCCTGTCATACTACTGCAATGAGATCCTGCCCAGTAGGCTGTGACGCAAACTTGGACAAGATTGCTAGCATGGTGAAGCATCCTACTGAATAGCTGCCTTATGTGCTGATCTATGTCAGGAGCCCCACCTAGCTCAAGAGGACCACCTGCTTACTTGGTGTAGTCCTCAAGCGCTCAGTTTGAGCATGACTCACTCACATGAACACCCACGTTGCACTCACTCACATTGTGAATTGGCCATTGCTCAGTTACTGTGTCAATAGCACTGTTACTATTTCGTGTGTCAATGCAGGATGTGGATTTGCACAGCTTTGTGAAGATTGTATGCAGCGTTCTGGACATTCCTGTCTATGACAACCCCATAGAGTCACTGCATGTGCTTTTCACGCTCCTGCTGGAATTTAAAAACAACCCAGCTTTCAAATCCACTCAGATGGGCGGACTCAGCCTGGCAGAACAGAAACTCTCCCAAGCAGGCTCACGCTCTGAGTCTCAGGCTGGGCTGAGATCTGAGTCACGAGCGACAGTGAGTGCTGGCCAGCAGAGTGCAGACTTCCTATCATTCAGCTGACTTTTCCCAACTACAGCCGTAACAGATTCTGCATCATCAGTCTTGGTCATGAAGTATATAGCATATTGACTGTCCCTGTGGCAGTACAAACGAACCATCAAGGGCCTAACATGTGCATATTTGTACACAGTTAGACTATCGTCATCAGACATCATGATTCAGGTAGAACTTGTTGGATTCCAAGAAACTTTCGCATTCACGCCAAACGCGTCAGCAATCGTGCCCAGCATGCAGGCCCAGCCAGTACAAGGATTCAACATGGCACAACTCCAGCAGAAACACAGATTTGCAACAGCATGGTATCTGCTTGCTTGTCTCATGCGTTGTTTCAGATGGTCTACACATCCAGAACGCAATGCAGCTGCAGCCACACAGGTTGGCATCATAATCACAGAGTGAAAGGGCTGACAGTGTGACCTGACGTCTGTGTCAATCGATGACACAGGCAAAGTCACAGTCGTTCTGAACAGCAGTTGCAATCAGCTGATGTAATGATCATCTGCTCCAAGGCTTGGCAACAGGGCCAGTACAGCGCGCCTTGTCTCAAATTTGTAACCAGCAGCTGTCTTGAGATTACAGCCGTGTGTTACACGTGAGTGCCAATATGCTACCCCAGCATACCTCCTAAAGGAGGCCCTGCTTTTCCAAGCTTGTGCAGACATTTGAGGGATGAACATATTCCGTTTGATACACTTGCTTTAAAATTCAAAAGGTCCTAGAGACTAAGATTATTCAAGGGAAACAGTAGACATTGATCAGCTGATGGTGAGCATTTGAACCCAATCCATACATGTATGCCTCGACAATTGTTCATGCAAGCTCAACTCATATAAGATATTCTACAACATTAAAACAACCGCAGGGACCCAGGGCCAAAAGCAAAACACTGTAACAACACAACAGCAGGATGTGACGCATTAAGGAAGACATGCAATTAAAAATCCATGTTCAAGCAGGCGAATGCCGACTAGCCTGACAACCAGTAAGCCTGTATGCAAACTTGAGTACAACACCTTGTTAACCAATCCTAACCCTAAGTAACCCTAAGTAACCAGCAGCGGGGCAAAAGTCTGTTTCCTCACCTACAGCACATCTGCAGCCGAATAAAAACCCTACAGCACATTTGCAGCCAAACAGAAACCTTGCTGACCATTCATGCCTAGCAAGCTGCTTTGTCAGAACAAGAACAGCTTGGACTTGCATGCAGCGCCTGTGACTCAAAAATAACTATTGAGCAACACCATGCACAGGTTCCTCATGATTCCAGAGCTTTGAGTCATGAGTCAAGGGTAGCTTGAGAAGAACATGAACCTTGGTGCAGCTATCCTGCATGAGTTGCAGCAGCTGCACCAAGGTATCAGCAAGAATATCGTAAACAGCAACTAGGCAGATTGTCAATACAGCCTGGCGTCAGGTTTCTTCCGGCCATGCACCCAATCCCTTCCAGCCTGGCATCAATTCCCTTTCAGCCTGGCGTCACCTTCCTTTCACCCTGATATAAGTTCCCTTTCAGCCCGGCATCATCTTCCTTTCACCAAAGTATCAATTCCCTTTCACCCTGATATGAGTTCCCTTTCAGCCTGGCGTCACCTCCTTTCACCCTGATATCAGTTCCCTTTCAGCCTGGCATGCATCCTGCAAAAATGATCAGCTGTGGTTACTATATACAGGCCAGGCATACTCAGGGCAAACAGCCGAGTACTAGGGTGTGCATCATGCCGCCCAACTAGCAAGCACACAAAGCAGAGCATGCGCTTGTACGCATTCGAGCGGAACACCCACTGGGCGCACAGCACAGCACAGCACAGCACAGCACAGCACAGCACAGCACAGCACAGCACAGCAGACTGCATGTCATGCAGAACAGGCTGAGCAACCATGCATCTCCACAACAAAGGGAGTGGGACAAAACTGCTCAGGTAGGAGAGTTAGCCCGACATCATCTGCAGAAGATACCAAAACGATATATGTTGGGCAGCAGCAGCAAAACCCACATAGCACCTGAAATTGTGCACAAGCAGGGCGGTATCTGTTTACGCACCATGTATAGAAAGCTGCCTCGCTTTGGGAATCTGCCGTCGGCTGTTGCTGCTCCACTGCTGCAGCAGCTTCCAAATCGTACAGCTGTGCTGGCGGCTGCCAGGAAGGTGGGACAGCAACTGTGCTGCGCCTCAAATACTCCAGAGCATCTGTCTGACCATGCTGAGTTTGCGCCTGCCTGCTGCCGTACGCTGGGACACCTGACTCAGCACTCAACTGAGTGCAAGGCTGAGCGTAGACAGAAGCATTTGCCTGAGCACAAGCTTCAGCATGAGATCTAGCCAGAAGCTGCGCGTCCAGTTGAGGCTGGGACTGCATCTGTGAGTGTGTGTGCGCTTGTGATGCCGAAAGCAGCTGTGACAGTGACCGCAAGTTTGGCTGTGACAGCGTGTACTGGTCTTGCGGGGTGCGAGGGGGGTAGGCCAGGGGCCATTTGAGGGTGCCCTGGGCTGCCAGGGCGTCATGACTAAAGTAACGTGCCCTCGATGACACATTCTCTCGACTGATTTCTTGAGCTTGACCCATGTAATGCGCGCTTGGCATTTGGTCTGATGGTGTGTGCATGTCATGGTGAAGCAGATTTTGGAATGATCTAGCATCATCTTGCCTCACGGGCGTGCTAGGCTCACGCACTGAATGATACAATCTGGGATCATTCTGTATCGTGGGGGTGGTGTGCTCATGCACAGGATGATATGATGTGGGCTCATCTTGGATCATCGGGGAAGGGCCATCAGCCTCCCAAGGCAGCAACTGCCCTGGCAGATTTGACTCAGGAATCAGATGCTGAGCGCTGAACATCTGAGTTGGGCCTTGCCCTGTCAGGGCTGTTGGACACAGCCCCTGCATGGCGTTCTGCCTTTGCTCAGTCAAGCCTGTTTGGTGCAGCCCTGCTCCTGAGCCCTGCCCCTCAATGGATGAGTAGTGGTGGTATGGCCCTGACCCTAGGCTGAGGGCTGAGGGGTGCAGCCCTGCCCCTGAGTCCTGCCTCTGGAAACTTGATGCATGCAGCCCTGCCCTTGCGCTGTCCATTGATCTTCTAGGTTGCTGGCTCGGCATATGCAGTTCTGCCATTGTATCAGACCCTAAGGGCTTTGCATATGACTGATTGGTGACATCGCTGTGCAGGCGGCGATGGGGGGTCACCAAACCAGGGGGGTGATCAAAGACAGGGGACACCATCTGACCTGTGACAGCACACACAGACATACATACGCCTGGACGCCATACACGATGCACATCCTCATGCCAATGGCTAGCAACACAGCCTGATGCAACACTGATGCATGTATGCAACTGACCCAAAGAAAAGACGTAGGATGGATGATCAAATGAACAAATGATCCAATGACCAAATCAACCAACTTAAGGAATGAACAAATGATACACTGTGTGTTGTGCTACATGAGGGTTCCCCTCAAGGACCAAACAGCTTGCAGCAAAGTCCATTCAGCCCTTATCATTGTGGTCCATCACCACATGTTTTCAGCATACATATGGTTTCAGCATACACATGGTCTTCAGCATACACAGAGGTGCATACGCATTGCATGTAAGTTGTAAGTTGATGCTGTGCTGCTTTGCTAGACGAAATGCCTCGTGCTGCACATCTAGAGTGAGTTTGCACAGCCTGTTCTGAATTGTTTGTCTTATCTAGTATGAGTCCAAAGCAAATGATCTGAAGGCATGCATGATATGCTTACCTGCACTGCAGGGCATGCTGGGTGCTGACACTGTCCTGTTGTGAGTCACAACCCTCCCAGGCACCACTGAAGGGTTATGTAAGGAAGCTGCTGACTCATCAGCTGCATTGGTAGGCATCCCCAGGATTGATCTTCTTGGCAGGTACGCTCTGCTCAGCACCGAGTCTCGATCCAGCTCTGGCTTGACGTACATGGACTCGCAGTGCCTGAACTGTGAGTCTGAGTCACTGAGTAGTGAGTCTGGTCTGCTGAGCAGTGGGTCTGGCCTGCCATATGAGACTTCTGACTCATTAGCCATCGCATTAGCTCTGCCGAAAGCTGAGCTGGGTCGCTGACTGTCCTTACTGCTAGGAATGCTGATGAGGGCTCTACGGTGCTTGCTGCCAGAGGAAGAAGGTAAGGGGGGCAAGATAGCTGCTGAGAAGGGCCGATCCAAATCTGGGGCAAATGTCATGGAAGGGCCCTGCAGAGCATGATCTGATCAGCAGACCTGTCAAGCATTCAGGGATTACTTGTAAGGGATTGGCTGCTTGGCTGGGCAGGGCAATTGACTTGGGCTGTATTCTTGGCAACTTTCCCCCCAGAGGTCCACCCAGCCTTTGGTATAAGCTGCTATGTGTCAGAATGTGATGCAGCAGGTCACGGGTTCAAGTAACTCGGTGGTAACATGCTGATTTTTCAGGCTTCCGTGTCGGGTAATGGGCAGAGGTTTTCTGCCTCGCAAATGCGTCTATGGCACTCGCCCTGTCAGCGCACACCCTTGGGTGCAATTAGTGTCTCATGATAGTGCATGTTGGCTCACAGGACTAGGGTTTAGGCACACCTAGTAGGTACCTGGCAAAAACGATTAGCTGGAATGCCTGTAAATTATTAAAATTATTCTTGGCAACTTGTAGATAGCCGTGTTTCAACAGGAGGATGTATGTACACAACAAGACGCGCATGCACTTAGGTTCACAGGCATGTAGTGCAATGCAGCACTATGCATGGCAAACGATCTGTATGCCATATCACATAAGCACGCTTTTTAAGACAGCAGACTACAGCACAGTGTTGATGAAGTTTGGAGGCAAGAGCCCACCAGATGCTTGTGTGAAAGCAGATATGTTGCATTACTGATAGGCAAGCTCAAGACAATTTGTTTATGCCAGACAGAGTGTAGGTTGACTGGAGTTGCATCCTGAGTTGGTGCTGCCCACCTGGTCAAAACCCATGCATGTGTCTTGCAACTGCGGCTGATAACCCAACCGGTTTCTGCTAGAATACAGGAGTGAGTTGGTGTCCTCAGGGGAGGAGTATTCACGTGCGGTGTCCCAGATTTGCTTCTCAATAGGTTCTGACTCAGCAAGGAGTGCAGTGTGTGTCTTGCCAGCCTTCTTGCCGGCCAGATAGTGCACAAGCACCGTGCCATCATCACCACTCAGCAACCAGTAACAGCGCCGCTGCACAGCAGGTGCTGCTAAGAAAGGGTTTGAGCATCAAGATAGGATGTATATAGCCTGACAGATGTGTTTGCAGGTCCAAGAAAGGCACTGACCTGCAGCCCGTCGTGTTGATCGGAGTGAGCATAGTAGCAGTTGAGCATGTCTTTGCTGCCCACCTATGCAAGGTTAACAAAGAGGATTGTTGGAGCAGCAACGCTAGCAACATTGGCAGCATTGTGACGCCTCCTCGCACCTTGAGCTTTTCATGCGTTTCCCGGACCGTTTTGGCGTCCGCTTTTTTCCTCCAACTGTGGCCATCCTTGCGAAAGAACCGAAGAGTCTTTCTATTGAACAAGAAGAGACTGCCGCCTGCAACGTGAACACAGGAGGCCGCGTTGTGACAATTGTACAAATCTGCGGAGATAAGGTGCTGAAGGAGCCTCGTCTCACTTGGAGGTCTGTCTGGCGCTTCTTGCGAAACCTCGAAGCCTAAAGCTCGATGACAGCTGAGCAGCTGTGCAACTTCTGTGTTCTTTAGCCAGCTGACTCGTGCCTTCGCAAGAGCGTCTTTGATGGGTTTTGGAAGGACGGTAGGCGGTTGTTTCGGCGCTGCACAAGGGTCGTAGTGCATGTCAGATACTGGTCTGTTTGACTGCCCCCCTCTCGACGACCGCAATCGGGCTTTCTGGTGGCATGAGAGCAGCAGAAAAGAGACGACAATGTCTGCAAGCCGAAGCGCTGCTGCCGGGCGTGCTCCGTAACGCTACGGTGCTAGATCTGACCAAATTCAGAAGTTGACAGCGCAAGTGTTAACGCTATGAGCGTGCACGTGACTTTGCAATAATGTACCAGCGAACACCCTGTTCAGCAAGCACATGGGACCCTCCTGGACCCCATGCGCGCCATGTCTCTGGATTGCATGTCGGGCACCGGAAGTCAAAATAGTAGGTCTACCTGTCCAACCGGTCCAAAGCGGGCACCACGCAGCTCGACACAGACCTAGGCATTTGTCATGCTCTTTGATTCAGAGTGGACTGACGGCCGGCCCTGCTCACAGGTAAGGGCTAAAATCTGGGCTAAAAAACATTTTAAGCGGGAGTGCAATCACGACAAGGTCGCAAAAGCTGCACAACAGATGCATCACCAATTCACAAAGTTAAGGCTCGAGTATGCACGCTGCATGGGTTAGGCACATGTATCCATGACTGTGGCTTCCAAATTTGATGCAACTCGATCAGCAGAATACATTGTATCAGGCAAATATATACATAAAGTAACAATGCCCGTAATGATTTATGCTCAGAAGCAAAATTTCAACACCAACTCAGCATCTTAGCACATGTGTACACAGCTGACAGCCATATGTCTGCATATATGTGTAGACTGATTCATGCATGAATGAGGATACATATGTATGCATATGCATAATGTTATTTTTAATCCAGTTCTCGATTTCTCTGCGCGAAGGCCATCCTAATCTTCTCTGTATCATTCCAATTTAACAGACGCAACAGAAGTCACACGCATATGCGCACATGTCATGAGGCAGCACAGTCTGCAAGTATAGTCAATGTGTGGGCTTGGACTGGAGCGTTGTGTGAAAGGCTGGCAATGTGATTTGGAGAGACAGAGATGAGAAGATTGTGGTCAGCTATGTGGTGCTTCTGGCATTTGGGACCTGTGATGACAGACTTGCTACAGACAAACACGGTTGCAGCATCCGACCTGCAGTACATTAGTTCTCACGTCAAATTGCACAGACATCGCTCAGCTCCTTGTGGAGCAGATTTGTAGCCGAAGCTACACATTGGTTGAATGTGTGACCAGGCATTCAACTGGCAAAATTAGTCGATCCAGATAATGCAACTTGCGGAACCACACCGTGACCCGTCGTTACGCCCCAGTCAGCTCTGCCGCCCAGAGCACACGTTCAAGCGAAAACATAGAGCATCAGCTTGCTGCGAACTTGGAGTAACACTGTGCGCGCCTTCTTGATGAGGAGCTGAAACAGGTTCCTTTGCTTGATTGTGGGTAACTGCCCTGCATGCAAATAGGGCGGTTCTTGGCTGTGGTGGCCTAGTGGCTGCACAGCAGTAGGTGAAGCGGACTGTGTCATCGCCGACGGAGGTTGTACGCGTATATGCTGCGCAAATCTTGCTTCAGCATGGCCAACGACGGCTGCCAACTACCAGCATGGACTGGCCAAGCATTTGCCTACCTGCCCCATCACCCGAGAGGCACAGCCCTGGCCTCTCAAAGCTATGCGCAGCTGAAACCCCAAGGTGATCTTTATGTCAATTACAATCTCGATAGGTACCTTCGCGGGTGGTTCTCCTTGTTCACTTCTGGAGGTGTCGCAGGCTGCGTGCTGTGTTTACAGGGATGCAGACGAATGCTGGTTTGAGTACCTCTGGGCCGGCAGCTGCCCTTCGAGAGGTACACTTGCCCCTGCGTTGCACATATAGCATGAACCGCTTGTGTCAGCGTGACAGCACGGTGAGAGTGTCTTACCTTGCAGGATCGAACAGGTGTGTGGAATGGCCCAGCCCCTGTTGGCAGCACTGGCAGGACGCAGGTGTTATCTTCTACTCTGAACTGCGTTGCTGGGACTTTTGTGGGCGCTTGCGCACAAATACATTTACAAGACTCAGGTGCAGCAATGCAGCTTTTGGCAACAGACTGGAGTGTGAGCATAGTATTGTTTTGCAGAATGGTGCCGAAACTGCAGCAACAGCTGCCCCTCAGAGCGAATTCCTGTTGCTGCGCAGTGGAGCGAAGCTGCCTCTTGTTGGCTTTGGTACTTACAAAGTTGACAAAGCAGACAGCGTAAGGTATGCAATCTTTCTTTTCCATGCAGATCAAGCTGTGTCATGTCACCACACTCATGTCACAGCTGTGGTCTGAAAATGCGCCAAACTTAGATTGGTGTAGCACTAGCTGTTCCTGATTTGTCCATACTGTTATGCAGAGCTCAGACACGTGTGCAATAATTTCATGTAATTGATTCTGACAAATGACCGTCAATGATAACGATTACACAACGTGTATATTGTATGTCGAGGCTGTTCATGCCAGATCACTATTACGATTGCATGCCAGACAGATCTGTTAGGCAGGGACTCCATGCATTCATGCAAGCAACCTCCATCCCTCTATGTGGCAGCTCATTGCTGACACGATGCACGTGGCACCACGCAAACACATCTTTAGCACAAAAGGCTGGCAGATTTTGCTCATTGACTGTCTCATAGATCTGTACTTTATACTGCATGAAGCCAGTAGCCTGTTCACCTTGCCCTGAGTGTCAGCAACAGGTCTGTCACAGCTGACCTGTTGCCGACACTCAGGACAATAGGAATCTGCTGCTTGCCTACATGCTGCTACTTTAGTCATCCATCTGACCCACATGTCCCACAGGTGTGCAATAGCTGAAGGCTACAGGCATATAGATTGCGCCTCCTTTTATGGGAATGAGGAGACGATTGGGGAGGGCATGGCAGACTTCATCAGCCAAGGGCACAGGAGTGATCTCTTCATCACCAGCAAGATCTGGAATGATGCTCACAGACCTAAGCTCGTCAGGTTTGCTGCTGAACATTCCTTTGCCCGGTCATTCATTCATGGCTCTTTTACTGTGTTCGTTTGTCACTGACATCTCAGTCGTTCAATACTCCAACACCTGTCTTGCCTTAGGGCCAGATATGTACCTAACAGGACCCCTTTGGGTTTTTTGTGTGTTAATATCAAATAAACTTCATCCTGAAAAGCTTCCTGTATGGCATCCTGATGTGGCAGCTGCTTTACTTGTGACTTTACTTGTGCATTTTTTCTCAAACTTAGGTTCAAAGATATCTGGCGCTGTATGCTTGCCACATTACTAGCTTGCTGCCCTGAAGGCTGATGTGGTATTCCTCAACATGATGTGTTGTGATGTTGCAATGTGCCTCAACTCTTGGTCAAATGACACTCAAGTGTACACAACCGTCCTTCCTTGTGTCTGATGCTGCTGCTGCACTGCCTTGAAACCTGAGATTTAGCGCACAGCTGCCAGGCCCTATAGAGACAAGCCCAGAATTGTGAACACCTGGGTGGCCTGCTTGTAGGGCGTCCTGTGAAAAGAGCATCAAAGACTTGAAGTGTGGTTACTTGGACCTGCTGTTGATGCATTGGCCAGAAGCCTGGGAGCCTGACAGTGGCATGCCAGGCAAGCCTGATGACACTGTCACCATCCACCAGACCTGGTATGACCCTTCAACTCTGACCCATGAACCATACACTCTCATGTGAGAACCATAAACCATGATTCCTTAAGCCTGGCTTGGGAATGTCAAACGCCAGCAGTGAATCAACAACCCTGATAGTGGCATGCCGGGAAAGCTTGATGACACTGTCACCATCCAGCAGACCTGGTAAGCCCCTCCACCTCTAACCCACCTTTAACCCATGAACCACACACTCTAATCTGAGTAACCGCCAAACCCCAGCAGTGAGTCAACAACCGTGACAGTGGCATGCCAGGCAAGCCTGATGACACTGTCACCATCCAGCAGACCTGGTATGAGTTTTCGCCTTCAACCCACCTCTAACCCGTGAACCACACACTTTAACCTGAGTAAATGCCAAACCCCAGCAGTCAGTCAACAACCCTGACAGTGGCATGCCGGGCAAGCCTGATGACACTGTCAACATCCAGCACACCTGGTACGTCTCTCCAGCTCTAACCCATGAACCATACATTGTAACCTGTGAACCAGAAACACTAGCCATGGAACCCCAAGTAAACCTCAATTCTAGCCATGAATAAAAATCTGCAGTGAAAGTGGCATGCCGGGCAAGCCTGATGACACTGTCACCATCCAGCAGACCTGGTATGTCCTCTAACTGTAACGCATGAACCACACACTCTTACTTGGGGACCAGAAAGCCTAGCCTATGTACCATAAAGCCTGGCTTGTGAACGCCAAAACCCCAGCAGTGAATCAACAACGCTGATAGTGGCATGCTAGGAAGCAGACCTGATCCCTAGCCTGTAAAACCTGATCCCTATCTTGTGAGACCTCGTCCCCAGCCTGTGAACCCTGATCCCCAGCCTTTGAAACCTGATCGCTAGCCTGTGAAACCTGATCGCTAGCCTGTGCCACCTCATTGCTAGCCTGTGCATCCCCGACAGTGACACTTCTGATGACGGTGTTACTGACTAGCACACCTGGTGAGTTTCTGGCATCTAAATCTGTGAACCTTGCACTCTGCCACTGGCACCTTGGGCAAGCCCAATGACCCTACCAGACACATTGCATTGTAAAGATGTGCGTCTGAATTTCAATCATGCATCCATCTGATCATTTTTTTCCAACATGCATCCCCGTTTACTTTTGCGGACATCATCAACATGGATCTGTATATACATGATTGAGGCTCATGACTCATACAGGGAAGCTATGGAGGAGCTTGTTGACCGTGGCTTGGTAAGGCACCTGGGCGTTTCAAACTTCAGCGTGAAGCAGGTTGAGGAGCTTCTTGAGTATGCCCGCATCAAGCCGGTTGCAAACCAAGTGGAGCTGCATCCTTTCTTGCCACAACGGAAGCTTGTGGGTGTGTGTGCACGAAAGGTATGTATCAGTGATTGTGGATTCAGTACAATCTGTACAAAAAGAGGGCACAATGAAGAAAAAGAGAATTCCAAATAAGTTCCAAGTCTATATTCGCCCCTATACCCTGGCCATGGTCCCATGTGTTGGTGTGTGCGTGTGTCAACTGCCAGAAGAGGACCTCAAACAGGGAGATACGCAGAAGTGTACACATCTGACCCTAGAGGCAGCAACATGTTGAATGGTTGACTGCATGAATTTCACCACCTGATGTTCTGTATTCCCCTACAAGCCTGGAATCTGGATGACGACAATATATCAAACTCAGTGACTCAGCTTGAGCGCTCATTGGCTCTTGCGAGGCAAGATCCAATTTCCATGACTCTGACAGATTCCTGGCCTGTTCCATATCATCATCATTCCTAAAACATCTCCACAATGTAGACATGCGTTTTTGCTGTCCCCAGACGTTTCTGAGCATAGATTTCTGGTGGAGAAATGACGTTTCTGAATTGAAATAGACATTTTGCCATTGAGAAGAGCTGCTCATTCAACACCTGTTGCCATACCATGCCGCATAGGAACTTGGTCATCAATTTAGGCAAACCCTAAGCAATTTTGTCATGCTTATCCTGTAGCGTGTGCATTGCGTAGCCTTCAGCCCAGCCATGCTGCAAGGTGTTTGGGCATCTGGCTATCAATTTGGTCGAACCCTAAGCAAATTAGTGTTGCTGATTCTGTAGGGTGTGCACTGCATAGCCTTCAGTCCCCTGGGGCATTCAGATCCAGGGGTCATAAACAATGATGTGATGGGGGAGGTAGCCCAAGAGCTGGGACGCACATCTGCACAGGTCAGACTTCAGCCTCATGTGGACTTTTTTTGGGCCTTCCTATACATTGCAGTAACAGCAATGCATGTCACAAAAAGGTGGTTGATCAGCTTTCTCTTTGTACTCCCGACAGGATGTGTCTGCAGTAACAAACACTGCCTGCTTTGCATTGCAAAGTTGTTGCCAAGTTGTTTAGCATATCTCAGTTGTGCTAATACGTAAGGTTCAATCATGCATACGTGGTGCTTATGCTATGCATGCTTTGCAGCGTACAATGTGAGTGCCATACATTCTACATGCATGCAGCCTGCTGGCATTCCTCCCTCAACTTTTCTTTTCTCTTTTTCATTTTCTTTTTTTTTCTCTTCTCTTCTTCTTCTTTTCTTCTGGGACAGCAACAGAAGCAACTAGAGTCGGCTGAGTGTGCAATCAAAGACGTGCAATGTTGGCCCCTGCAGGTGTGCCTGAAGTGGAATGTGCAGCGTGGCGTTCCAGTCATTCCCAGAAGTCAGAACCCCAAGAACATCAAAGCCAATATAGAAGGCATCTTTGAATGGGTTCTGCCCAGAGCTGCCAAGGTACACTTGCATCCCATGCATTTGACTGCCCGATGTCCGGCATAGACTGTTCTCAGTTGCGAGTAGCAAAGCTTGTCCTCTTTGTCTTCTTCAGGCTCGTGCTTTGCAGGTTTACGGTCAGGATTTAGGGCAAGTAGTACAGTGTCAGTTCTCTGTCTTGCTGTTTTAGCACGATGCTTCACGTCATCAGCACAACTAATTTGATTGCACTCATAGCATGACATCAGCATCAGCATGATTGATGTGACTGCACTCACAGCATGACATCAAGGCTGTTTCAATCTCTCCTCTCAGTCGAGCAGCCAGGAGCATGTCCAATTGAACAATAAATAGACTGGCACAAAAGTACTGAGTGTGCATATGTGTGTGGTGTCAGAAGAGCCGATGCCCCTCCATGGGGTAGGGCCTCAGCCTTGGCCAAAATATAAGTTTATATGCCGGCAACCATCCAGGTATGCCATGTACAATAGGCTTATCTGGGCTAAATCAATGCGCGTTGTTTGTGCAGGCCAAGCTAGATACTCTGGACTCTGGCATCCGCAAAGTGCAAGCTGAATGGCATGACTGGGGCGACATAGAAGAGGGAGGGGCTTCCAAACCTAGCAAGGTCTTGGCATAAAGTATGGGTCAATCATTGTGCCACTGGCTTGCAAGGCTGGCTGTAATCAATAAGCGCTTGGTGCATTACCAGCATGTATTCTGCTGGAGATGTGCAGAAACATGCTTCTCAGGCTGCATAAATGTCAGAGCCTGGCGCTAATGCTAACTCATATTGCAAGACACATGGAGGCGACTGTACCTGCAGTCAGCTCTGTTCTGGTTTTGGCTTTGCTGGTCGTGCCTGGTTTTTTATTGCTTGGGGTCGCAATTTCATTACATGAAGGCTCTACATTGCCTTTTGCCCTGAAATCCCTGAAGCTCCTCCAAAGAAGGCAGACCAGTCTGGATTTGGCATGCATTTGGGTCATGGCACTTTGGCATGTCTTTCTGAGGTGCATTGCTAGCCAGCATGAATGTACCAATAAGGGGAAAGAGAGTCTTAATCAAGTACATTTGAATGCATACTCAGACGTGTACATGGTGCCGTATATACGACTTTATGCATTTGTGCAAGCTTAATGCATAGTTTTAGGACTGCAAGCCAATAACATGCGCAGCTGTTCAGTGACATTGTAGCTTTTACATATTTAGCATAATCTGAAATTGATCACATGAGCAAGATTTGCAACACTGTACTTGCTGTGTATATACAGATGCACACACAACACAGCCTGCTAGTGGTCCACCAGTAGTGCTTGAAAGCAGCTAGAACAGCTCATACTGTCCTCATGGTTCGCAGTCACCAGCAGGGATCCCAGTGGACCCATCTGCACGCAACATCCCTTCATGAATCTCCAAGCATTACATTTTGACTAGTCTACTATTGAACACAGTCATGGCAATTTTTCGTGTACTACAATAGGAGACAAATTTGAAGATGCAATGCCTGCGCATAGACACACTGTGTGACACACTTGGCATGGATGTGGAGAAGGTGAGCAGCCAAAATTGCTGTTTAATGGAACTGACTGTCTGCATGCAGTGGCCACAGAGACAAGCAAGGCAATGAATGTGTACGTGCAACATGTGCAAATCATAACAACGCAACTGAAACTACAGTAGCGCAATACCTGCTATGGTATATCAATGGTATGGTACAGGTTGCAGAGCCAAGAGATGTCCTCCAAACACACTATGCACGTGCAGTCATGATGAGCCAAGCATATGTGTTTATGCAGTGCAAGAGATAACAAGCTCGCCAAAGTTTACATCTGGCGCTTGGCAAGGCCCGAGCCAGCAGTAAGTCATGTATGCACCCTGATCGATAAGATCCCAGCTGACATCAAAAACACCACCATTATATCCCGTGACAGAGGCGGTATGGTCAATTTCACTCAAAGTCTGCAAGCAATTGAAGACACTCTGCTGAACAACAAGTATGCACGTGAGAAAAGTACATTTTTGAAACACTGCTGGGAGTAGGTACACCAATTCTTGCAAAAGTGCGTAGTAGCCAATACTTACTCCGACAGGACTGATGCACAGGGTGGTCTCTTTGGCACACCTGCATATGCAGCAAAAGCTCAGGAGAGGTTTGGAGACTGTTTGCTGCCAGGTGCACGCATTATACTACATATGTGTACTAACGAAGTTTCTAAAAATTGCTTCTGATCAGGTCATCATGACAAGGTGCTTGATCAAGAATGCTAACATTCAGCGCGAGCGAGCTTCTAAAGCACAGTATGCGTCGAGGAGGTGTTGTTGACCGCCACGCAGGTATATCTCCCAGGTCTTGGTTGGTACAGCCGTTTTGGTTCCAAGGGCAAGAAGTAGAGTCACCCGGCGAAACAATACCAAAAAACCCGTTTCCGCTGCCCGAGCCCTTCTGCTCACCGTTGTCAATTGATGCAGCGATCGCATTCACGCTGCCCACCTGCACGAAAGTTAGAAGACCGAAACGCTGAGTGAATGTATAGAGGAATGCATGGCGGCACATCAGGGCTACCAAGTATAACTGCAACGCCAACTGGTACACATATGTTTATGGCATGCCTGCTGGACTGATCTGTACTGCGCAGCTGCAAACGAGCTAGACAACAGGGCGGCTCACGTTCGTCATCACCCAAGCTTGAGCTTGTGAGGATAAGGCCAACAGCATCAAAAGCGACATCAGTGAGAGCAGAGCCGGCACACGCCTCGCCATGGTTGCCCCAGCTGGTTGCAGTTGCGATCGCTCAGACGGTATCCAGGCAGAGTTGCAGCCGAGTCAAGTTTAACGGGTCACTTTGAATCTTTGCGCAGACATTATATACTCCCCCAGTCTTCCTCTCGGCGCGTCTGCCTGGTTGCCACTCAAATTTGCTGCACTATTTGTCACGTAGAAGCTGCAGCAAGAAGCTGCATGGCGAAGGTATCATACCGTAAGACGTGCTCCAGCGTCAAGGGCACAATCCGGAGGGAAGCAGCTGTATCCAGAACACAGGAAGCTGTACTGACAAGTCAGCAGAGCCGGAAGAGCAGACTTGGGGCCTGCGCGTCCTGCTTTGCCCTCGAATTCGAAGCCAGATTCAAAATAAAAGCGCTTTGTGCAGTCTGCACATTGATGCCAACTGCGAATGCATGTTGAGGAGATGTTCCGCATCGCCCATGTGTGCTCGTTGCAAGAGCTTGTCTCCAATCGCTTCAAGCAGTGGTCTATGGTAATCGTCGATTGTGGCGACGGAGGTGCACATACCACTAGTAGGTGCGTGCCAGTTTTCTGCTTCGACTTTGTTATAACGCTCTCATCACTCCCGGTTTGCAGTGTCTCAGGGCGATCCAAGGCGCTACCAATTCGGCCGTGTCGATGATGTTTAGCGTGCCCTGCTCGTGGATACACCTGAGACTCAGGTGTGCGTGCTTAAAATCCCTACATACGCCTGAGCCAAAGACTAGACCTGCATATGGTCCTTCCTGCGTCCGTCCGTGTATATATTTTCGTCTGGGCAGAAGCTCAGTTCAGTTTTGTGCAAGGTATTGCTGTACTTTGCCTGCTCTTCAAGTGACCACACTGGAGTATATGTGGCCTTCGAGTTGTGCTTGGGTGGGTATAAGTATGCTGTATGATCGTCTTCAGGTGTATTGGTCTTCGTGGTAGGTTTCCGATCTGAGATGCATAAGCAAAGTGCCTCCCATCAGCATTTTGTTCAATTGGTCTTGTTGCACATAGCTTCGAAGTCCAGCTTCATTTGCCAATCAAGAAGTGGACATTACGCTTTGGGCTCCTGATCTTGTTCACCAGGCCAGTGTCTTAGGGCAGTGGAGTTTGGAATGCTCCTGTTGACAGCTGCAACCACTTGTAACGTTTGGTGTGGTAGTCACCTTGGAAAAGAAAAGAAAAGACTACGCCTTTTGGCGTCAGTTTATTGAGAAGCCCAGTATTATACCAGACTGCCCCCCAGAGGTAGCCACCTTGCATAGAAGCTGCCTTGCCAATTGGTCATCTCCGCATGGTGCTACAAAGGCTGTGAGCACCAGATCTGCAGCTTGTCCTCAAACTGAGATCCATCCAAACTGAGTTGACTGCTTGATGCACTCTCCAACTGGTAGTTGTCAGCAGAAGTCTCTGTGTAGGAATGCCCTTGTGCATCTCATGGCCTGTTCCATGGCTACAGCCTCATGTTCAGGGTTCACTTGAGGTGCTCAGGTCCACTATACGCTATATGCATCAGAGTTGGCTACAAACAGTGCATTCTCTGCATACATGCTGAAGTTGCATTCTGTGTCTGGACTGAAGTGTACAAAGCCAGGCAACCTTTCAGCTGTCACGCTTCAACTATCCCTGAATTGTTGCACATGCCCGTGTGGGACTGTGCATTGGTTTGCTAGCTTGTTTCTCTTGCTTCCATCAGTGTGGTTGGTATATTTGTTCAGCAGGCCTGCGATGGCTTTTGGAAAGTACAGATGACCATAATGTTTTTGTTTCAGGTCAACGCAACTGTGGGTGTCTAAAGGCGCTGTAGAGGATGCAGAGGCATTGAGCCAGATAATGTGCCAGAGGGGTTAACACATTGGCCAAGGTCTCCCTACTGCTGTATGCACAATGTTTCCAAGAATACTTTGTGTTGTCATCACATGGTCAGAAAGCCCATGTCCCTTCAGATGCTGGAACTGGCTTTACTTGAGAGCTGCTATGTACATATGCAAGTACAGCATCAGGATCATTCAGCATGATGCAGTTCTCACATCGGCCTATTGATGGACAGGGAATTGCAGTGATGTTGTGCAGTGCTAGTACTGTCGAACCTGATGTTGATGTTCATCGTCAGCCCAAAGGACAAAAGCAAAACTTTTGCTGCTCATTGCCCATGACCTCGACTTGCTCATTGCCATTGTAAAAGCTCTGAAATAAGTTACTTTAAATAAGACCGCATAGCCAAGCTTTCGTTATGGCAACATCAGCGATAGAAGCTTTGGGTTTTTGCTGACCTTTGCGTTGTGATGCGTTTGCCAGGACTGTTGTGGTATGTGTACTGACTACAGTATGCACATATGAGCATGCATGCTTGCAATTGCCACTGTGGATGCTTAGATCTATAGATTGCTGTTGCAAAGTGCATTGCGGCTGAAAATCAACCATGGGTCTGCAGCTGAGACAGTTACACAGGACATGAGCACAAAACACGTTAGAACAAAACAATATACAGCAGTAAAAGACGAAGCACGAACAGCAGCATAGTAGGCAGGGACCCTTCTAAGGGGGTTGTGACATGTACACACAGCAGCAGCCAGCATTTGGGTGCAAAGCACTGGCGATCATAGAAAAAACTTGGGTCCTGGTAAGGCTGCAACATGGCACACCTACCCTATTATATAAGACATAGAAGTAAAGGTATATTTTTACTACCAGATCTGCACTTTTAGTGAAACCCTCAAAAAAGCTGTATACACAAGCAAACCGGTCTTGATGAAGCCTCAGGATATGAAATGAAGTCGAGGGGGAGAGCAGGGGTTTGATTGGGCTGACTAAACTGCATGCAAAGCATTGTTTCAGCAGAAGTAAACAGCAGTTCAACAGTGCGCTGTCATGTGATCTCTGTACCAAACTGAAAGCAATACTACCAGCAACTAGCCAAAACCCTCGTCCCCAATGACACTACAATTGCAACAAAGGTCAAAACTTTGCACTAGGCATCTGAAACTGATGTCTTCTCATTTGCTGTCACAGCCTATGTGCATTTAGCAGACTGCATTTTCAGACCATGGACCAGGTCACCCCCAGGTCACCCTTACTTGTCAATATCACCCCCCTCTGAATGCCCCGTCAGCCCTGAAAGTATTTGTATATATACACAACGTGCAGCTTGAAACCAGTGGGTGCAATCGCATCAAACAACTTGACCATTAACCCATGTGCCACAACCTGTACCCTTGCATCCTGCCCCAAACAATGTCACTGAATTCATAGTTAGATAGCCTTGACTTTTGCTGTCGCTGAGCTCTGACTACTGATGCTTCTGAGATACATGCCTCTGAGTCGTTTTTCATTGAGTGCAACTAAAGCTGAGCTGAGAAGCACTCCAATCAGAAATTGAAGTGCTACTCCGACGCTGATGCATTTCCACAGTGCACAATCAGCATATCCTGCCTGACAAATAGCGCTTGGCAAAATGACGGATGATATTGCGAAATTGATCAGCTGCAAGGGTACATGCACATGGAAACGGACCTGCACAAGCATTTGAAAAGGTCAATCTGCAGGTACGCACTCATTTCCAAGCACTGGACACAAAATGGATACAGTCTGTCATGATGATAGTAGCAACATGAACAGCATTTACGACACCAAATCTCCAACAAGTGAGCAGCTGATGATGGCTCTAAAACATCCCCCAATTCAAAATGTGTTTTTACTGTACTCAGACATTTCTATGTTTAGACTCCCACTCTAGAATACACGTTTCTGAATTGGCAACTGATCTTTCGGGCTTGGGAGGAGCTTTAACTCTCACCTCACCCAGACGTTGCCACAGAAGGGGACAGTCTTACAAGAGAGCAGACAACCGGGAGACAAAACCTGGCACACTGTAGGACATGACAACAGCAGCTGGGACATTTGATTCTTGCTGAAATCTGCTTGGCATGACAACTTGCATGATTGCAGGCAAGAGTGCATGCAGGCTGTGTTCTGGGTTGCCAGTGTAGCGCGCACTCACCATCAGACCCACAGCAGTCATGAGTAACACCCAGGCATTGGAATAGCGCAGCAGCCATGGCCATGTAGAGGAGAAAGCATCCTTTGCATATCTGGGGTATAGGTACAGAGCATTCACTCCAATGTACACTGCTGCAAATGAGCGCAAGGCACGCTGTCTGCACACAATCCACCTACAAAGAGAAGAACCCGAATGGAAAATGCTGTCAAATGATATCTTTGCATATCTGGGGTAGAGGTACAGAGCATTCACGCCAATATACACTGCTGCAAATGAGCGTAAGGCACGCTGTCGGCACGCAATCCACCTACAAAGAGAAGAGTAATAACGATAGTGAAATCACTTCCCAGCTCATGATCAGCTAGGTATGTGCGGGACAAGTCTTATCTCTCCCAAGCAGTCTGTCTTGTGCATCTCTGTAAGGTCTACCAATTTGTCAGTTTTGAGCTACAAAGAGAAGAACCCAAATGGAGAAGGGCCGTGAAATGATAATTTTGCAGCCCTTGCTGTGAGCATGTATGTTGACTGAACTGCGGGTGTCAGACTGCAAACTGTAGTGCGTAACGACAGGCAACTGAACCTCAGCGAGTGATCGGCATGTGGTGTTTGTGAGGCTGTGACATGCAAATGGTTCTGGGCAAATGTATAGGCATGCTTTCACAAAATTTTACTTCTGACAATTGCGGTTTGTGCAAACCAGCTCATGCTGACCTGCATGACTATTTGCAGCCAGTTGTTGCATTCTTTCTGCTGAACATCTGGAAAGGATCTTTCATTCACAGAAACGAGTGCAGACAGAATGCAAACATTGCACTTGCAGAGTCAAATCATGCAGGCTGACATGCTATGACACACCAAACAAACAACATAACACCATTTGAATGTGCAACAAATGCTTAACGAGCTGCAAAGCATGCACGCTGGCGCATAGCCATGCCCTGTTCGAACAACAAGCCCAGCAAACTGCTGACAGGTAATGCAGACCAGCACAGGTATTCATAGAAACTGTCACAGTGCAGGAAAATGATGTAACACGTTGCACCTAGTGCAGAGTACGTAACATGATGTATTGAAGCAAGTTACCTGTTTTGGAAACACAGCACCCCAGCAACCAAGGACAGCAGGAAGCAAAGGGTCAGCCCAAAGGTCACGGGCACCTTGTAAGCGTATGCATGACCACTGGCAAATCCCAGACGGAGGTAAATCCCGACAGCCATCATCAAGCTGACTGCATCCACCTGCAGTGAGCGTAACGCAGCTATCAAATCTTTGATCAGAGAAATATTTCATCAGAGAATGTTTGATCAGCTTTCCTGCTTCCAGGGCCAATGTCCTCTCACAAAGTAGGGCCTTAGCCTCAGCAGGAATGTAAAAGTCATGCCTGCAACTATCAGGGTATGCATGTACAACAGGCTGAAACG
>JAABUW010000775.1_pt1 | contig 59166 bp, 24 predicted proteins | sample 5560081 | NCBI WGS metagenome assembly JAABUW01 (sample SAMN10711882, study PRJNA513363) | rock metagenome | isolation source: Antarctica rocks | place: Antarctica: Victoria Land, Knobhead sud | reverse complement strand
ACCTTCGGAGTGTTTTCGCACCCTGAGGTCGCCACGAGGTATGGCAATAGACTCGGGTCCGTTATAGGCCCATTCAAGCGCGCCCGAAGGGGCATGTTGGTATTTCCGTGCGGTTGATTAAGTCATTTCCATCGATAGGGCTTTATGCAGTCCTCCACGCCAATCGCAGACGCGGTCTAAGTATTTCCCGCATATTTGTTGATGCTGTTGAGTTGCACCTAATGACGAGCCTATTCTTTCTCTACTTTAGGCTCGAGGTCCGGGCTCGACATGTTGAGGAAACAGCTCTAGTGGAGCGGGCTCCGATGCAGGAGGTTCAAAGGGGCGAATGCGACGATCAGCAGGTTAGATCTAGGAGGGAGCTGGCTATCTGTTGATAGTTAAGGTCCATTGATAGAGACTCATCGTTAGCTGGTCTCTCGGCCAGGGAATAGTGATTGCCACTTGCCAAAACAACAAAAAACAAACTATGAATTCCTTTTCTTTCAACCCTACAAAAATGCTATTACATCCCATCAAGAGTGGGCTATCCTGAATGGCTGCTACATTTCGCTATATAGTTTAGGACGATGCTGCGACTTCAAGATAGCACGGATCTGCAATATTCGTACGGGCCATCCTCGCAACAAATGACCATTCGGTCGCTCGCCCCGAGGTAGAAGCCCGGTCTGCAATGAGCTCACGGCGAAGTTCCTTCAAGAGCCTCTTCTTCGAATTTCGCTGGAAAATCTCTATGTAGATGCGTGAGCTGGAAGAAATGCACGAGTTTGACCACAGGCACACCGTGCTTTCGTTGTTTATGTGTATAACTATAAAGTTGCGCATGATTCTCATTGAAATGGGTAAGAGACTCCCACAGCTTTCTTCGAAGTCTGTGCGCAAATAACTCTCAGCTGCTCTCGCAGTCCAATACGCCATCGGCGCAATTCGACTTTCGTCCCGTTCCCTGACACCTTCGCCCTGAGCAACGGAAACGGCCTCACCCTTCTCTCGTCCCCGGATAGTGGCCCGGCGTCCTACAAAGGTGGTTTCCCGTAGAATAACTCTACCTGTCCGTCGCCTCAGCTATTGAGTCGGTCCAGTCAATCCTTGGGTCTCTTACAAAGATTTCCAATATCCCACTCGCCGTATAGAAGATATTAATCGCATTCTAGTCAGAACTTCCGGTATAAATCAACCCATTCAAGTCTATCTCAAGTCCATCAGACGTCCCAACCTGGCCCTGGTTATTGATCGATCCGTATGCGAGTAGCTCGGATACTGGACCATTATCGCGTAAGCGCGCAGTTGAGATGATGTGAAGATACCGTGAGCCAACGGCTGTCCAATACAGGGTGTCCCCATCGTTTGACAGCGTAATGCCATCAGTACCATCGGAGCCGGATATGATACGGCCTGACCCAGTAATGGAGTAGACGGGCTTTCCCCAGATGACAGGAATTGATAGGAATTCGGGCCGGACCATTGGGGAGCCATCGAGCTGGCGCCACGACACCTTCGTGCCGAGATCCACTATGACGACATTGTTACGGCTTTCATTGCTGGAGTCAGTAACGTAGGCTACACCTTGGCCAGGAGGTCAGAACGGACGACGTTGAGACTCTGAACGTGATTAGATCAAGCTTTAGAAGCAGAAAACCCAAGCGGACGGTAAGGCTTACTGAATCAAGATAGGCTACTATGGTGGGAAAGACGATAGTCGTGAAGACTTGATGCTAGTGAACACGACACCGACGAGTTTTGCGGCGCCAGAGGATGAGGGTGGGTGTGCTCCCCCGGAGGTCAGCGCTCGACGCGAGTCCGGCACCCAAAGCCGGTCTGTAGGATCGACTACGACGGATTGGACGCTGATGAAATAATTGTGGTAATTGGACCCAGCTAGAGTTCAAGAATTGCCATCAGTGACTCCGGCCTGTACTGTTTATTGTAAAGCAAAATGGGTATACGTACCAGGCGTGCCGGATACGTTGAGAGGCCACAAATCTCTAGGAGGGCTATACTCTAGACGATCGTCTTTGCACTTCAACGAGAGGAAACCTACCAATTGGAAACTCATCGTTATAGATATGGACTAATTCAATTAGGGGCCTAATATACTAGGGTCTGAAGCCAATCATTGGCTTGATACCAGCAGCGCAAAACAACACGCATATTGAAACTCGCAGACTACACCATGATCTATGAAATTTTGGAATTATGGAAAATCTCGGAAGTAAGATGTGATCCAATGCTCAGTCACGAAGCCAAAACATGTCTCATTGCAGAGCGTATAGGTTTGTCAACAAATACAAACACCTACTTTCCAAGCAGGTGCGCAAAACCCCACCGCATCACGCGAAGTGACTCCCTACCAGACTTCCATAACCCACCTGACCCCATTGGCCATCGAAGATATTGAAATCCGCCTCGAAAAACGCATTCTGGCTCGCCATAAACTGTCCCATACCCCTCAAGACAATATCCAGGGTGCCGTACGTGATTCGCTGATCTCTCGAGACCTGATCTTGCACACTGATGACAACAAAGTCATCGGTTACATTGATGAATTGGCTAACGAATTTCCCGTCGCTGATGAAGCCGTCTTTGCCGAGGTCTACGACCGCGTCGAGGATGTCTTCGCTTGCTTGGAGAAGACACATGAGGAGGGTACTGGTGGGAAGAGCGGCGTTGGTTTGAGTGAAGTCGATGCGTTTGTCGGTATTGGGAATTGGCCACTGAATTGGATCGTTAAGGGTACCGCTGTGCTATTTTTAGTACGGCAAGAAAAAGAAGTAAAGGTAGATGGGCATATACTCGCCGTTTGGCATGGCTAAGGTCCATGTGAGTGGGAGCACTGCTGGGCCCACCGGGATAGGGACCGCAGTGCCAGATACAGCTGCGGCTGCTATTCCTGATACTTGCGCGATTTGTGCTAGGGTAGCACCGTCTGTAGCTGGTGCTGGTGCAATTGGCCCCGACGGTGCTGCTCTGCATGATGTCACGAACGTAGTAATGGCCAAAAGGCCGAAGGTACGTATTGTGGTCATAGTGCTGATTTTGATTGACGGCAAATTATTCGCAGGATTGTTAGCAAAATTGGACGCAAGGGCAGCTCATTTGATAGCAGAGATTTTGATGTTTTATATGCGGCAAGCGCTTGCGCGCTTGGGATACCATAACATGCTCATGGCTCAGCACCCGTCGGAAACTTCAAATAGCATCATAGACGGGACGGGTGGCATTGCAGTTGATGAACTGTAACCTTGACGGATAGCACATAACCTCAACTGCTTTCACCTCCTGTCGCGTTTTTGCAGTGTATTATCGATGTCGTTCTGTATTTAGACGGGAGAGAAAAGAGTGCGCGGATCAATGCTTTCGGGCAAATAAGGATCGCCAGAGCCCTGCTTCAGTCTGCTCATGAACCATAGGGACAAGCATTGAGACGATTCCGTCTATGTGTCTGTTTCGAAATCCCGGGAGATCTTCCAACATGGCGATGCAAGCTATGCCAAAGCTTTCGTCAAGAATACCCGCTCAGGTACAGACGACAAGCGACATCGAGCCAACAATTTGCCCAAGTTATCCGTGGTGCGCAAACAACAATATTGGCTCGGTCGATGTAGTCGACGAGTCAGAGCACGGTCGAACCATAAAAGCATATTAGGGGGGCATTGCCAAACCCAATGTTTATGCTTCTGCCACCACCATTCCTGCACGTTCCACGCTCGTAAATACCTGATACGCACCAGGCACAAGCTCCCAGCCCACGTGGCACAAGATCAGGAGAGATCCTTGTCTAGCGATTTACCGAATATTAGCTCGTAGAGCCCAATCCAACTACTTCAGATTTTGCTTCATTGCCTCGAAACTGCTAGGGATCCTCAAAAAGGTCTTCGGCAAGAGACCACTAGCGCTGTTACGACCCTGTAGGTATACGGTCCTGCTGTGGGCCGTGAAGAATTGCTTCAATGGCACCTCGATGCTCAGGACCGCTGTGGGCTGTGAATGATTGGTTCGGTAACGCCTCGACGCTCGGGTGAGGCAGAGGCTCTAGCTTCAGCCCTAGCTTCAGCCCATGTAATCCATTCTGTCCAGTCCTCGTTCTTTATGAGAGACAAGCTCTCGTATAATCGCTGGCAAGGAGCCGCATAGCATCATTCTCCAGAACCATCCTAGTCATTGCCGATGGCTCAGGAATGGTGTTCTCCTTATGTGCGATCTTCATGATATGCAACCACGAAAGCATCGGTTCAATACTCAACAGTAGCTGCAGAGTCGGATCGATACTCGAACCGGGTCGCCTGCGGAAGGATTTTTGCGCCAGACTCGAGTAAGAATTTGGCAACGTCATAATGATTCTGGAAAACTTCATGGCTGAGCGCCGTTTTTCCATCGTTGTGACATTCTCGGTGACAGGGAGCAGCAGTTGAGCTATGCTACATACCACCCAAATTTGAAAGACAACCTGCACTTTTAGCAATGTCGGCTTCATGAGTATTAAGGTAGCGATTTGTAGCACCCGTGAGAACGTCAAAATCTTTCCATTCTTCAAGCTTCATGTTTTGCAAGCCTTGATCGACGTTTAGTCGACCATACGTCAGACCTTCGTTCTGCGCCGCCAAATGTTCCATCTCATCAGCGAACTCGACAGCAATCTTCTGAGTGTCCATAGCAATAGGCACTAGGCTCTCGAAGATCCGTTTCCCTGAATCTCCTACAGCCTTGAGAGGTAGGACACCTGTTCCAACGCTGCTGATGCATTGGATCTTACCACTGGACTTGCCCCAGACATATTTCGCCTCATCTATGAGAGCACGTATAGGATTGTTTTTGTTGAAGCCTCCGTCGAGAAAATTTACAGGAAGCTTTCCCAGCTATATCAATGGAGAATAAAGCGGCGCGGCAGAAGTTGCCCGAGCAGCTTGCTATATAGAACAGCCGGTTCCAGGTTCCCTTGAAATGTGGTAACTGCAAAGATGGCAGAGTTTACTTTTGTCCTTCTTGGTGACGCAGACGAGGGTACGGCAACCTGCAATTTAATTCCAATGGGGCATCTTGCGTCCCAAGTCTAGCAGCGACCATTGCTTTGATGATCGCCTCCAGTTCGGTAGCGTCGAAACGAGCTGTTCCCTCGATCCCCTTGAAGAGGTTTCCCCACTTTACTGCCAGGTATGAAGCCTTCTTCTGGTAAGATTCTCGGGGCCATATCCAAATAGCTAGATATACATGTTTCGATGTCCATCCTGAGAACAACGAGCATGGTAGCGATGACTCCACCAGTGAACGTCCCCGCCATCGTATCGAAGTAATTGCATGGTAACAGCAACCGCTCGACACCAGGTCCCACCTTACTGTCAAGAACGAACATTATTCTTTGCAAGATGAGCAAGGATGCACGAACGCCACCGCTGGTGATGGAAGGAAGGCGTAAGCCTCCATCCGTGCTCTGTCCATATCAAAGCAAGGCGACTGTCAACCAAAGTTGCGACGATCGAGGCCTCCCTCGGTGCAAATGATGGGTGTCTGATCAGCACACGCTGGATCTTCAATTTCCCTCTTTATATGCTCGGTGTAGTATTTATGTACGTCTTAGCCCACAGAACGTCGCCTTGCAGAGGCACTAGGGCCAAGAGTCGCGACAAGCCTGCCCAAGCTTCCTCAACCGGTGTAGTACCTCTGGACAACGGGATAGTGCCTTGCCTAGCCGCGCGCGTCGAGTATGTCATTCAAAGGTCGTTTGCGTTCGTAAATCGCGGGTTACTACCAAAACCATCCAGTAAGCTGCAAGTCCGACTGGATGCCGAAGCAGAAGAGCAGGGTACTCGAAGTTTGTGCGAGAAAGTAGGCTGTGTTTTCAAGAATGAAGCGTCTGAAGCTGACAGCCTTCAGCCCCCCACTAGATCGTCGTGGCAGGCTTCTGAGGGCGAAAAGCAAGTGCCGCGTCAAATGGCGTCGACTGGCCTCCAACTGGATCAGGGCAGGAACAAACCGACATTTACAGTTAATTCGGCTGCGAGGCTAGGCTGTAACATAATCGCTGGAACGATTTTCGATATAGGAGTATCATGAAGCAACATAGCTACGAATACCACGGTACATGAGTGTTTCCAGCTCCTTCACGTAAAAAGGTCGTATTAACTCATATCCAGTCCTCTCTGCGAAGCAAAGTCCGTTGCTGGTGAGCACCCTCGCCGAACGCATCTCCAAGCTCTACTCCAGCAGCCTCAGCAGCATCAACAAGTCCCCGGAACGCGTTTCTGTCTTGACGACTTCTGTCTTTCTGCCAAAGTCGCGCGGAGACTCTCTTTAGCAATGGTGTGTAAGCGGCTCTCCCTTCCATCAACTGGGTGAGCTGCGCAACGATCCTAGTACAGTGGCAGATGAAAAACTCATCGTCGATATCAGTGAATGAGAGGGTCTCGATTGACTGTGGGAGCATGTTCACCAAATCTACACTAGCGTGAGTGGGAGAGCCTATCAGGAGCTTCAATGGAGTTTTGAGATTTTGCAGCTGGGTAAACCCTCCGAGAGATCCCAGTGTTTGGCGGTGCGGACAGCGGGTGATCTTGTCATAATTTATCTCTAGATCCTTGAGTGAATGTGCTACCACACGGAGCGCTTCCGTAAAAGATGGCGGATCGAATCTGGAGGGGTTACTTCGGAACTGATCCCAATGCTTATAGGAAAAGATCTCAAGATGTTCTGTTGAGCGTAAGATTTCCTGCAGGATACTAGGTTCAATGGCGGCATATTGGAGTGTTAGTTGCTTAACATATGAAGATTCTGGTTGTCTCGGCCAGACTTTTAGTCCTGATACGGATAGTCCACCGTTGTGGACCACAGAGACAGATGGGATGCGAAAGCAAGGTGCAAGGAAGGTGACATCTCCCGAGGTCGTGTTTCCTCTTACACCATAGTGTACGTGCTCCAGTCGTTGCAAACTCCTTACCGAAGAGGTGGAAGTTTGAAGGATTGTAGCGTAGTACAGCGCCTTTGCCAAGACCTCTGGCTCCGAGGGTGCAAGCATTTGCAATGTGCGTAGATTGGGCAGTAAAAGGATCAGGAGTGCCACGTAGACCTCGTCGATATCTTTCCTAAAGGCGCTTCGCCAGAATTGCTTGTCTGGTAGAGCTAGCTCTTTGATGGCTCGCTGAAACAGTTTTCGGTCGCTAAGGTTTTGCGCTGTGGAATATTTACGTTCCGAATCGTAGTCTGTGTCATCCCACTCGTCACTTTGGCGGTTATAAGCCCGCCATGAAATTAATACCAGCTTTCGAACGTGCAAGGCCAATCGCGGTTGCCTGATGATCGTGCGTAGAAAGGCGCGTATGGTCCATGTTTCTTTCGCTTTATAACACAAAAATTCCGAATAGAAGAGACCCTGCGCTCGAGACAAGAGCTTCTTCGAAACAAGGCATAGATTCAAAAGATCGGGATGTTTATATAAAATAGGAAATAGGATCTCATTTGGTAGATCGCATAGATGGTGCATTCTGCGCCATCGAGCCTTTTGATCTTGGAACACGAGCACCAAAACGACAGGAAGCTGATATGATGCTGCGTGGAAGGGAGTCGTCGGCTTTGAGTACTCAGAATTGCCGTTTATTTTGACCCCTAAGCCAGGTTGACTCACAATCTCTGCACGCGGAACGTGCGGAAGCTAGCGCCGCTAGGTGATGCGAATTAGCGTGTGCAAGACCCATGCGAAAGCTTAGCATAAGAAATCTATATCAAAACCGCTGATCCAAATATTCAAACCCTATTATCTCAATCAATACTCTATCGATTTGGTTAACGAATATATTTCCAGAATCGTGATACTAAACTCTATAAGTTATATATATATTGATCTTTCATACGTGCTATATTAATTAATTTGGAAATTTATCTAAGAATCTAGTAGACGAGCGTAAAACTTTGTTTATTCCTTATAAATTAATTCTTAACAGCGCTATAATCGTAGTAGTTATCTCTTTACTTTATACGAATCAAATATTTGATGAAGAGTTATAATCACTGCGTTGAACCTTTGGATCAGGTGTGTGTGGCATAGATCTATTATGCCAAGCTTTCGCATGAGTTTTGCACACGCTAAACACGTTTTGCGTACCGAGAACACCAAAAGCCGTCGCTTGATGCTGGGACTTGTAGAAGAAGAAGCAGAAGCGCTTCGTCCCATTTTCCCCACACGCGGCAACATCGGATATAAATAACCAAAACGAATATCCGCAACAGCTACACAGCTACAAAAATGCATATCCACAAAACAATGAACGAAGGAAGAATTTGCACACAGCGCCGCTCTGGTCGGGCCAATAAACGCGACTGTCGTACCTTCATTTTATCCCGCTCCAACAGCACCCGACGATTCTATCTGCAGGAGTGGATGGTACTCCTATGCAAGACCTCCAGAGCGTACAGATTACCAGAAAGCTTTAGGACTGCTACCGAGTCAGTGGCAGCGAGTCCGAAAATTTCTCATACCATTTCTCAACCAATGATCCAAGCAATCCGTTTCCGATCTATGTGTCCCATGGTAAGAGACGACCAGGTAATGAAAGGTCTATGTATATAACCGCTTTTCTCGACGAGATATCTGCAAAATAATGTATTCCCTATGGCCGGCGAAACATACGAAGCCCGTGACCCACTTATTATGATCCCAAAAGACATTCGCAACATAGTAGTTCGGATCCTCGAGCAATACATTTCGGATCAGCAGCTCGGTGGTGGGGAATTCAGGATGTTTCTCACGCAAATGATTAGATTCTCGATCCAAATCTCACAATTCTTCGAGGACACCATTCGTAAGTCACAGCACCTACTTTCATCTCCATGTTTTCAGCACCAAAGCTCCAAGTCCTCTGTCCGGCCATGAGCGTCATCCACAACCTCCTACAGCCTCCACATCGATCGCCATAACAAGGATGGATACTGATGAGGATTGGAAGCCCGGCAATTTCGACCTCGATGGTGACTTTGATATTGCTCAGTATGATGGGGAAGCTGCAGAGCGAGCGTCCGCGGATAGTGCCCTATAATATAGACTTGAAGGACGGTATGGTACCCTTATTGAGGGACTCCACAAGATACAATGTTGGACGAATCATGCGTGGTGGGACCCAATGCTGGACGCTCTGGCATCGAATTCGTCAGTACTGGCTTTGGGTAATCCGTTGACAACGCCGCGGATTGCCGGGAGGAGGACCAGGAACAAAGCTAGATTGATGACGGCTTGGACAAAAAAGAGGCATAATAAAGATGATCTACAGCGGATTCTTGGGGCTCCTGCAAGACATTTGAGCTGGAAGTGAGACGAATCAATCGTGCTTAATGCGTATTGCTAGAAACTCTGCTTATGCATCAGGAGCATGCGTGATTTTCATGATTTTCAAGATGATATCGAGCTCCTTTGTGGTTTTTTTTTCTTAGTCCAACGCAACACGTTGAAGTTTTGCGCAGATAAAAGGATGCAACACATAGACTTCTCTGGGCATCGAGGTGATATTCGGTTCATCCAAACCACCGCAGTAATGCCTTCCAAAATGATTTCGCAGAGTTCAAATGCCGCCGAAATTTGACCACAATGGCACAAAAGCTAGACATAGAGAACATTTTGCTTAGCTTGGGCCTTTTGGTCCTCGAAGAGAAAAGCCGTCAGGTCTCCCGTACTTCGATCTTGGAGGGGTCAGTTCCGCAACCTTAAAAGCTTCCAGCCTTGTTGCATGAGTCAGGTAGTCTATCGTTCCAGACCCCTTGGGACGCTTTGTGGCTGATGTAATTACGCTGCGGAACAGGGAAGGGAATTTTGACTTTTTCGAAAATCGAGGAAGGGAATTCAAAAAATTAGGACAAATATTAATACAAAAAAAATTCCCTTCCCCAAAGAAGGGAAGGGAATAGAGTCAAAAAGGCCGATTCCCTTCCCTGTTCCGCAGCGTAGATGTAATGCGCGTAAGTAGTGATTATTCGCTATGATTGTATGTGTGGTAATAGCAGCGCTCAAATATAAATTGAGGACGGCGTCACGGAATGACTCGCCTGAGCAAGTCTCGCTGGAAAGGCGTTACCTTGTGTCATGCTCACTCTGACATCTTGCGCCTCACGATGTTGTCATCCCACAGAGGTGAGAAGAGCTGAGAATGTCGGGTGGCGGCTCAGTAAGCGGTAGCAGGATTACCAGTCTTAGATGAGTCTGTGTTGATGGTGGTCATATCTGAGCCGAGGTCCTTCGTTGCGCAGTAAGATAATCCAACGGTCGGCTACTTTGCGCCCTTCAGCTGAGATCAGCCGACGAGTAGTGATTTAAGTTGATGACCAACGTTCCCAACCGTTAACGGACTATTTAGTAAACTGCCAGTTAGTCCGTTCAGTTTACCCTTTTTTCCCTTGATAGTTAGTCCGTTCGAGGTCTTAAACCGTTTAGTTTAAACCGTTTATATAGTAGCAAAACGGTTTAAACTAGTAGTTTTAACCGTTTTACGTAAGGCTGAAGACCCCCCCCTACGGGAGGGGATAAAGCACTCCCCGGATAGGCTTAGCGCTAGGATTTTCACTGCGTAAATCTTCGAAAATTTTCTACTTAATACATAGTATGAATGATTTATGAATTTTATGAATTTTATGAATTTTATGAATTTTATGAATTTTATACAAACTATCAAAACTATCCGTTCAAACTAGCGTTAACTAGCGTTAACAGTTAATAGTCCGTTCGACCCCCTAAACGGACTAACTACGCTAAATACTAGCGTAGTCAGTCCGTTTGGGGGTAAAACTGAACGGTTTCAACGGTTGGGAACGTTGTTGATGACATACCATACGATATAACTGAAAAGATACCTATTCAACCAAGATCAGCTGACAAGGCCTCTTCTCAGATTCTTGCAATCTCGTGACTTGGTCCGGATCCATCGGTGGCTGCTCCGTAACAATTGGTCCATCCTTATACTTCTTCGCAACCTTGGCTTAACCAATAGCAATTTCGATTAGACGCTTTCTAGAAGCTTTATCCCTCGCGTGACATCTAAGTTCCATCGGAGAGTTGTATCCGCTCCCTGCATTCATGCACTTTATCGACCCTAGACAGCACTTAAAGGTAGTCATTGTCTTCGTCAGCATGACACATGGAACTGGAAATTTGATGCGGCGATTAAAATTGATGCGGCGTAATGGGGCCGTTAGGGGCCCAGTCTAGACCCTAGATCCGAGAAAGAGCCGAGCCTAGCCGGGATGACTTAGGGGAGTATGAATAATAAGAGAGTTTCTATTTCCAAGTAGACGCTAGTATTTTAGTATATAAAAGCTTCCTATATAACCCCAAGCTAGTTTCTCCCGAAATTAATACGTGTCGCCTATAGTAATAGCCGGAGATATATTACTATAGAGTATACGCGTCGCTATGAGATTTACGCGTCGCTATAGGGTAAATCCGTTATAGCGTAAAAATTTAGTTAAAGTTAAAAATAAAATAAAATAGGGCCTCTAGAATATTATTTTTATTATTATTTATATATAGTTATCGCCTAATCCTAGGTCTAATATTTATATTATTTATTTTATTAACGGTTTACTTTTATTAGACCCCGCTCTCTTTTATTAAATTATATCGTCGTCGCTTTTAATATCCTAATACTCCTCGCTATCGGTATCTTTATATTAGGGTAACTAGTCGGTATAATCTTTAACTAGCGGAGATTATTTATAATTTATTCTCTCCGTTTACTCCCTCTTTAATAAGAGATCCTTATAAATATAATTTTATTTTTATATATAATCCTCCTCTTTTATAACTACTTAAGAGGTTTCCGCTAAAATTATTACCGTCGTAGTTACTATTATTATAGTTATCGTCGTTATAATTTCCGCTACTAGCTCCGATATAACTACGTTAATAGTTTCTTATCTAATTAATATAATAATAAAATGAAGATTATTTATTTAAGAGGATATAACGATATTTCTAACTTTAGGGGTAAAGAATAAATACTTCTCTTCTAATTTATAATATTTATTTTTAATATTTTCTAAAACCTCTCTATTAAAGCTCTCCGTTCAATATTTTAATATAACGTCGATAGGACCTAAATTAATACTCGTAGAGAGGAGTATTAAAGATTAAAGGATAGTAAATTTCGTATTAATATAAAATAAAACTAGATAGGTTTAATAAACTTAATTAATAATTTAATAAACGTTTATATTAAGAATTTATAATTAAAAGTTTTAAGGGAAGTTAAATACGAAGCTCTTATTTACTAGGAAAATACGTAGTTTATATAAGAGAAAGAAACTATATTATTTATTCGTTTACTCGCTTATTTCTATATCGAGTAGATAAATAGTTAAATATTTATTAATTTACTAGTTTATATATTACGTCGAGTAGTAAATAATCTCTTAGCGTATTAAATATATTAAGTCTATTAAAGTTTTTAGCGAACCTTAATTATAATACTACCCCTCTTTTTTAATCTTTTTTATTTTTAAAGATAATCCTATATCTTCTCGTTAAATAAAGTAATATAATAAATTATAGGAATAAGTTACTTCTAAAGGTCTTATAACTATAGTTATATATATATATTACGTAATATATTAAACCGAATATCGATTATCCTCGTTATTATCGAAATACGGGGAGTATATTAAAACCGGGAAAAAATATAAACCCTCCGAGTTTAGAGTTAACTTTTTAGGAATTAATAAGGCTTTAAAGTATTTAGAACGTAAAGAAAAAAAAATTAAAGTTATATAAGAAATAACGAATAAAATCGTTAGTTAAAAGAATACGAAATTAAAAAAACTTCGTTAATAAAAGAAATTCTTAAAGGAGCGTGAATAAAAGATATTCGATAAAGATTTTATAAATATAAAGGAGTTAGAGCGTCTAGGAGAATTTAAGGAATTTAGTAAAATAAAATATATAATGGCCTCGGTTTCGTATTTCGATAATTTTATATCTTTAAAATCCCTTTCGCTAGGGACCCTCGACTAGCTTTTTTATATTATTATTTTTAAAACTTCTTTAGAAGTTCCCGATAATTAACTAGGTTCGTTAATAACTTTTAAATATTCTCCGACTCGTTATAATCTTTTTATTTAATAAAATAATTTTAATTTTTTTAATCTAGAATCTTCTCTACCTCGAACTCCGTTTCTTTTTTAATCTAGAAATAAAAAGTATTTTATAAAAGTATCTTAAAGTTTATTAACTCTAATCGAGAGATATAGAATATTAAATATATTTTAATATCGGTTAGAAGATTTAGTTTATAATTAACTAGTTCTTTACTCTTTTTAATCGAAAATAATCCGATTTTAATATAATTTAGTTTTTTATTTAGTTTTTTATTTATTATATTTTTTATTAAAAGGTATACTTTATCCCCCTCCTTTAACTAAAGATACTCTTTTCGATATTTATTTATTATTAATTTAATTCGAGTATTTATTAATTTAATCTAGGTTTATATTTCTTTATATAATATCTTTATATTAATTATATAGACTAGCGCCCTATATATATTAAATCCTTATTTTAGGTCTAGAAATATATTAACGTAATTATTATAATTTATAAAAAATAGTATAAATTTCGTTATATTAGACTGCGCGTTATTAAACGCTAGTTAAATTATAGGTAAAAGTTTTACTTAATTATTCTACTTTTTATTTACGTAATATCGTAAATATATTTTTATTATTTAATTCGTCTATTTTATCTATTTATCCGTCTATAAATAATATACGGTTAATATTCGTAATTTAGTTCCGATAGTATTAATTAATATCTTCTAATAGATAGAGGTGAATTATTTATTTTAATTAAAAGTAATCGACCTAGGTATTTTATAATCTCTAATAAATCGATTTAATAATATAAAAGTAATTTATTCGGCCTTATAAATTTCCTTAATTAGTATTATTATTATATATTTATTAAGTTTATTATAAATTATTATTATAGAGTTAAAGATTTCCGATATAATAGGGTCCTTTAATTTTAGTAATTTAATAACGAAACTTATTATAATATTATTTTATAGTATTTCCGGTACTAGGGTAAACTAGATTTAACTATATTTAATATACTTTATAAATTTATTTTACTAGTATTCGATATATTCTTTAATATATTTCTCGACGTACGATTTTAGTTCTAGCGCGTTATATTCTTTATAGATAAATTTTATAATTTTAATAACTCTAGGGTATCTTTAAACCGGATTATTATAATAATCGCGAATAATTTCTTTAAGATATTCTTTAGGAAGATAAGTCTTTTTATTATATTTTAATAATTTAATCTATAATTATTAACTTTTTAATATAATAATTAAAATATCGTTTTAATATTCCTTCTAAATATTATTAATAATTCCGGGGATAAAGATATATAGCGTTATTACTAGTTATTATATTAGGATTAATAATCTATCCTATTATTAAATAAGGACTAGTTATATTATTACGTTCTTATTCTTTATATAGTTTTCTTATTTATTAAATATATCGGCGCGACCGTTATCCTTCCTTAAGGTATAGAAGATTTTAAATTTATATTATTCTAATAACTCTAACTATCTAATTTACCTTCGGTTTAATTATTTTATCGTTATAAAGCTAAGAAGATTTTTATAGTTTATAAAGATAGTAAAGTTTAAATAGTTTTCTATATATACTCTTTATTATTCTAATATAGATACTACTACTAGTAATTCCTTATTATAGATATTATAGTTTTATTCCGTTAATAATATTTTCCTAGAATAATATATAATAGGGTATTATTTATTATTTCTTTATTAGAGTATATAAGCGCCTATTATTAAATTTAAAGCGTCGGTTTTAATTCGAGTTAGTTCGTTACTCCGAAAGGAATATAGTACCGGCGGCTTCTTATAGGCCTTTTTAAATACTTTAAAAAATCGTTATTATTCTTTCCTTTATTAGAAAATAATATCTTTCTTTATAATATCCGTTAATAGTAAGGCCTTTTTAGAATAATCTTTAATAAATCTTTTATTAAAGTTCGTAAATTCTAAAAAACTCTATACCGTTTTAATATTATATAATATAAGTTATTCTTTAATACTCCTAATTTTTTCGGGGTTTATATAAATACCTTTAATATTAATTATAAATTTAAGAAATTCGATTAATTCTTTATAAAACTCGTATTTTTCTAGTTTAAAGAGAAGTCTAGCTAGTAATAAATAAATTAAAATATTCTATATATATTAAATATATTCTTCCTTATTAATAGAGTAAATTAATATAATATCGAGGTATATAATTACCGTTATATCTAAGTATACTCGTATAATATTATTAATTAATATTTAATAGATTATTAGTACGTTAATAAATCTAAAGAGTATTATTAAATATTCGTAATAATTATATCTAGTTTTAAAGATAGTCTTCTACTCCTCGTTTTTTTTTATTTAAATTAAATTATACGCGCCCCGAAGATTTAGTTATATAAAGATTTTTATTATCATAAACCGATTTTATAGCTCGTTAATATTTAATAAAGAGTACCGATTCTTTACTATAATATCGTTTAGCTTCCGATAATTTATATATAATTATAAACTTTTATACTTTTTTATTATAAAAAGGATTAAATAATTTATTAATAATTTAAATTCTCGAATAAATCTTTTCTTAAGATTCTCGTCGATATACCTACGAAGTACTCCGAGTTTTTTCTTTAATAAAGTATAAATAAGTCTAAATATTGGCGTTTTATTAAATTCGAGTTCGATTTTATAATTTTATAATTAATATTTAAATAATACTTTTATAATTATTTCTTTTTAAAAGAGGTATTTTTATTATTAATACTCTTTAAAGATATTAGGAGGTTCGTTTTTATTTTTAAAAACTTTAATTTATTCGCCTTATTAATCTCTTTAATTAATATATATCGAGTCGGATTCTTATATAAAGTTATTTTTATATAAAGATAAAATATTATAGGCTTCGATCGAGTTATAATTCGATTTCTTATTTATAATTATCCTTTATAAATATATAGGTATTATATTAACGACGTCTTTAATATACGGAAATATAAATACTCCTCTCGTTTAATTTATTATTAAATTATATTTCTTTAATTAAGGTATTTTTAGAATAATATAATAAATAGTTATTTCTATTATATCGAAGGTAATTTCCTTATAGTAGTATTGAATAATAATTAGTAATAGGAATATTTCTTTATCTACTCTCTTTATTAATAACTTCGACCCGTCGGTTAATTAAAATTTATATTATTTTTTCTTTTTTTAAATTAATAGGTTAGTTACCTAAATTATTATTCGAGATATAAAGTTATTAATTATTTTTAAATCTATTATTATAACGACTTTATATCCGTTAACTTTTACCGGTATTTATATATATATACTATATTAAACTAAATATAGATATTATTCTAGGGTTAATATATTAATCTCTTTATATTTTCTTTTAATATAAGGAACTAGTCTTTTCTCAACGAAGATAAGAATTTATAATACTCTTTAGATTCGAAATACCTTTTATATTCTTCGGCTAAATAATAATATTATTCGTTTTAATTATAATATTTCGTTTTCTTATTATATCTTATCTAATTTTATAACTATAATTATTATTTCTTATCGTAACCTAGGAAGATTTAGTTTTCCCTTTTCTTAATTAAATACTACGGGTAATTATCTTTTAAGTAGTTATTCTATTAACTATAATTATATTTTAATTTTACGATATACTTTCGCTTTCCTAAATTATTATAATAATATTTATAATATTCGCTTATATATACTAACTAGTATATCTCTTTATATCGTAGGTAATATTTATTATAAATATAATTAATTTTAAAGGGTTATCTTTTTTCTTTTTTCTTTTCCTCGGGTTTCTCTTTTAATATAATAAATTAAGTTCGGGAGTTATCGAGGTAATCTATTATTTAAAATTATTCTTTAGAATTTATTATATTATATTTTTATTTTTATCCTTCCTTTAAGTCTTCCTCTAAAGTTTTATTATTATTATTATTTAGTTCTTCGAGTTCTCGAATTCTTTAAACGATTTTTTCTTTAATCTCCCTTTACTTCTCGAGTAAATCGTTAAATATAGAATTATTTTATACTAGATCTTTAGGGGACTCGGTTATACTATTTAATATCTTTTTCTTAAATATATTTAATTATTATCGATTTATTATATTTTTCGAACGATAGTTCCTAGCGATATAACCCGATTTATTATAATTATAATAATTTATTATTTTTTTACTCTTTTATTATTATTTACCCCTTTTTTAAAATCCTCTCGTAGGTTCCTTTTTAATAAAATCGAGTTTTATTAATATATAATTATACGGGTTAGATTTTTTATAGCGGTAATAACTAGCCGAATTATATCTATTATTATATACTCTTAAACGTTTTTATCCATTAGCTCCTCCGTTATAACGTTTTTTTATTATATATTCGTATAATTTATTATTAATTTTAATTATTTATTTTATAAATATATCGAGGTCTTTTATAACGGCTTTTATTTATATAAATTTATTTTTTATATTATCTTTTAGTCTTTATCGATATATTATTATAAAAGTAGTATCGTCTTAGTCCGTAAATATTATATAATATTAAAACTATACCGAGTAATCGGATATAGACCTTCGTTATATTAAATATTAAATAATACGGATTACTACGCTAGTTTCGTTAGATAGTCTAAATATATAGCGAATTTCGGTTTTAAATCTAAAGAAATTCTTTATCTAAAGTTTTATTAATAAGTTATCGTTATTATTTACGACTTCTATATAATACTTTAAGAATAATTTAACTTATTTTTAAATATTACCTCTTATATAAGTTATTATAAAGATTATCTATTTAATAACTAGTATTATATTCTCGTTAAATATAAAGAATAACTAGAGTTATAATAACTAGTCGTTAAATTTTTTATATTTTTTATAATAGTAGTCTAGGCGGGTAATTTTAATACGGTCCCCTTTTTCTATAATATTATATTTTCTAGTATCGTTTTAGGTATTTAGGGCTAGGGTCTTTATTAATTTTAAAATATTTATCTTAAAGATATTTAAAATATTAAGGCTCTTTATCAAATATTTAAATATAATATTAATAAGACCTAGGTTAATACTCGTAGAGAGGAGTATTAAGAATTAAAGAATAATAAATTTCGTATTAATATAAAATAAGGCTAGATAAATTTAATAAATTTAATTAATAATTTAATAAACGTCTATATTTAGAATCTATAATTAAAAGTTTTAAGGGAAGTTAAATACGAAGCTCCTATCTATTAAGAATATATATAGTTTATATAATAGAAGGAAATCGTATTAAGAGTAATATACTCTATATACTCGCGATTATAAATATAGTAAATATACTTTACTATTAAGAGACGGGATTAATATCTAGATATTTATTAAACTAATAACTAGGTTTATTAAACTATGACCTAGTTATAATATAGGAGTAGGTTAAGATAAAAGATAAAGAACGAAAGTTAGGGTAGGGTTAACTATTATCTAAATAAAAGTTAACGTACTGAGTATTTACTTATCTTTTATCCCGGCTATATTAGGATAGAAATAAAGAAACTAATTTAAATTTAAATTAAATCTAAGGTAGGTTAGGCTAGGTTAGGTTAATAAAATTATATTATAATAATAACCCTCTCTTTAAGGTCGAGCTCCTACGAGATAAATAATCGATAGTAACGGATAAAGAATAGGACGGGGAATAAGCGGCGGTATACGAATAAAACTAAGCGTTAACGTTATTATTTATAAACGATAACGGCGGGGCTAGGCTATAGGGTACTATTTATTTATATAATAATATAAAGTATCGGTCGAAGCCGATACGGAATAATAACCGAAGGAATAATAACGGATAAGGAATAAACTAAAGTATAGGCTAAGATTAACTTCTTAAAAATCGGATTAAAACGAAGATAATAAAGATTCTTTATATTAATACCTTTAAACGATATATAATAATTCGTAGAGGCTAGCGGCGCTAGGATTCGAGATATAATACTTATTAATAAATTATCAATAACGGGTAAAGTACTAGAAGGGTTCCTATATAACGACGTAATCTTCTTAATCGACGTAGTACTTTAATAAAGGTAGACTATAACGGCGATCGTATTTAGAATTCAAGATACTATTAACGTACTATTTACGTTAGCTATCTTCGGTAGTTATAGGTTCTCGGATAAACTAGACTTATCTAGGTAAAGAATTATTAATTATTAATTATAATAAACTAGCGTAAAAGACGGGGTAAACTTTTATAAAATACGGAAAATCTAATTAAATTACGAGAGGATTATTAAAAACCTTAAAGACTCGGAAAGGGCCGATATTATAATCGTTAAATTTAATTAAAAAGCGTATAATATTCAGATTCTTAATATATAACTATATTTAATCGTTTATTAAATATATCGGATATAAACGCCTTCGTTAATTAACCGAGGATTTAAAAATAATTTAAACGATAAATATTTTATCGCGGAGGTAATCGTTTAAGGCTTTTATTTATATTACGAATTTATCGGTAGCGATTAAATAAGTATAGGCTTAAATAGTAAAATCTTAGAATAAAAATTCGGTAGGCTCGAAACCGATATATAAATATTAATTATAATTAATTAAGAAAGGCGAGACTAGAGTATTAAAAGAATCGGTATTATTACTAGAAAACTCCGCTCTAGGGAGTTATTTCACCTAATTATCCTATATATAATTAATATATATACGGAGGTAGTATTTTATTATAATATTAAATCGCTCGGTTTAATTATCCGTCTAAGGATAGTACCCGGTAGATATATATTAATTAATTTTAAAATACTTATATAAGGCCTCCTAAAACTCCGATATAAATTAAAATCCTCGATCCGAAATAAAGATATCTAGTAGTTTATAAAGCTTTTATATATTCTAATAAAAAGTATCGTAGGCTTCGTTTATTTTTATCGATATAATTAATACTAGGTACCGTATCTTGGTTAAGCGGTCTATAAAAATTAAGATATACCGATAAATAATTCCTATAAAGGTATAAGGCGGTAGGGGACTTATATAATCTATTAAGATATCTTTTTAACGTCGTTACGGGGGCGGTAATAAACGTAATTATCTTTAAATATACTAGCGGGAAGGTTTAATTCTTCGGTATATATAATAATTCTTAACGAATCGTTAGATAGTAATATAGACGTTAGGCTATTAATAGGCCCGACTAATTAATTCGTAATATTAAATACGACCTAGGTAATTACCCGCGATACTATTATAAACTAGTTAAATTAAACGAAGGTGTAATTTACTAAAATTCGGAATATATCTTTTTCCTCGGAAGTAAAGAACTTTATCTTTATCTTCGTATTTAACGAGGGGAATTCCGCTATAATAACGCGTTTTAAAATATAGTATTTCTAGGACTTTAAAGGCGAATTAATCGGTTTAATTAATTATATCCTATAATTAATAGGTCGGGGTATCGTATAAGTCTTTATTTAAATTAATAAACTAATCTTTATTTAATTTAGGCTCGTAAGACGTAGGTAGGGTCTAAAATTCTAAATCGATATCTATATCGAGGTTTATCGGGGTTATATAAATTAATACGAGGTATAATTAAAAGAGTTAGATAAGAATCTCTAAATTTATTACCGATATAACTAGGGTAACTAGGACTAAGGCTAAGGTCGTTATATTTAATAATATATTATAAATATAATCCTTAAAGACTTCTAGGGCTAGGGTTTTTCTTTTTAATATAATCTAGTATTAATACTAATATCTAGAATCTAATTTATCCCCCTCTTTAAGGAGGTCTTTTAACCGACGCGTTAATATATTAAATTTATTACCTTCTTTACCGGGCCGGTAGGTAATCTTATAATTAAAATAAAATAAAAACTTACTTTACCTCGCTTAACGGCGAGATAATATCTTAAATAAGGTAAAATATTTAAAAACCTTATAATTAGATATTACCTCGATAAAGAGAGTAGATCCCTCTAGTTTAAAATATTATTCCTCGAATACGCGGACGATTACTATAAACTCTTTATTATAAATTTTATAATTATACTCGGTAAGATTATACTTCTTTAAAAAATAAATAATAGGACGAAGAATATCTTAATCGTCGTACTAGGATAAGACCCCCCTAGATATATAATTAAATATATTTATTTTTACTATAATTTTACGGTCGGGGTCGAAATAAACTAGGATAATATTAAAGATAAAAGCCTTCTTTAAAGTATTAAAAATTATTTAATATCGAGTATTTTACTCGAAGATAATATCTTTTTTAATTAAAATTATAAATAATATAACGAGTTTATTAAATTTATAGATAAAGCGCCGATAAAAGTTAACGAACCCTAGGAAACTTTAAATATCCTTAATATTAATTAGTTATAGTTAATTTAGGATCGTATCGATCTTCTTTAAATTTATTTTAATTCTTTAAATAATAATAATTAATCCTAAATACGTAACTTTCTTAATATAGAAATTATATTTAATAATATTTATTAAGAGCCCCGCCTCGCGGAGTTTTTAAAGGATATATTTAACGTAGATTTCGTACTCTTCCTCGATATCGCTATAGATTAGAATATCGTCGAGATATATAATATAAATCTTATCGAGAAATTTACGAAGAATATTATTAATATAATATTAAAACGAGGTAGGGTTATTATATAATCTAAATAATATAATAAAATATTCGAATAAACCGAATCGGGTACGAAATACGGTGAGTTCTTCGTCGCCCTCTTTAACGCGGAGGCGATTAAAAGTAGATATAATATCTAATTTAAAAAATACCTTAATACGATTTAATCGATTTAAGGTTTCTAATATTAAGGGTAAAGAGTATTTATTTTTTACGATAATAATATTTAGCCCTCGGTAATTAATATAGAAACGTAGGCCTCCGTTAAGTTTCTTTATAAATAAGATAAAAAACGCGGTATAAGACCGACTAACTCGAATAAAATCTTTATTAAGATTTTTATTTAAGTAACGGCGGAGCTTTAAGATCTCGTTACGATTTATATTATATAAACTAAATAACGGAGGTTATAGCCCTTCTTTAAGCTTAATAATATAATTATATAATCGATACGGGGGTAAGGTATTAACGTCTTTTCTCGAAAAAATATTTAAAAATTTATAATACCGCGTAGGTAAGATCGTGGTTAAGTTAATATTTTTATTATCTCGGTAAACTTAAAACTCTTCTTAAATAACGACGGAGGCGAGGTAAAACTCTTTATTTATTTTAAATATAACTCGGTTCTAGGTTTAATCGTAAATATTTAATTTAAGGTTTTAATTAAGGCGGGGCTTAGGTTTATAGTATCTAGATTCTTAATAAAACTAGGTATTTAAGGTCGAGATTTCTTCTAGAATATTTAGGAATTAATTAATTTTTATAAATAATAGATTAAATATAGTTTACTCGTTAGGCCTAACGAGCTAGGTAAATAATCGAAATCTTATCTCGTATATATTAAGAGTAATTAGGTATTAGGTTCGTTTTTCTTAATATTAAAACTTAAAACGAAACGAGATTAGGCTATAATATTTAATCTTAAATATCTTTCCTTATTTAACAGTAATAACGATACGACTATACTCGTTATTATAGTTAATTTTTATAAGAATAAGTAACTAGGACTAGGGCGGGGAAGACTCCTCTTAAATTTAAATTTATTATTAATAAACCTAGAACTAAAGTAACTCCTCTTAAATTTGAGGTTACTTTATACGAGTATTAAATTAAATTAAAAATTAGGTTTATTTCTAGTAAACCTAGAACTAAATTAATTTTTCTTAAGTCGAGGTTTACTTCTTATAAATTTAGGATTAAGTATATTATTAATAAACCTAGAACTAGAGTAACTTCTCTCGAGTCGGAATTAATTATTTAGTAGTAACGTTATCGTCTATAAATAATAACGGTTTTTTATATACTAGCGACTCCTTTTAAATCGGGGTTTACCCTATACGAGTATCGGATAAAATTAAAAATTAGGATTCTTAAATCTAGAAACTTTCTTAGGGTATAAAAAAGAGTTTATCTTCTACGAAGATTTTTATAAAATTTAAGGTATAGTTTCTTAAATAGAAATATAAGGCGAAAGTTAAAGAATTATCTAAAAAATCGGTAGTAACTTTATAATAATAAAGGTATAATAAACCGATTACGACGGGGTATTAATTAAATTTAATAATAAAGAAAACTATTCGTTCCTAATAATTATAGATATTTAAAATCGCTTTTACGATATAAATAATACGTTTTATAACGGTAGGTACGCTATTAAAGAGTCGGATAATACGAGGATAACGAAAAAAACGAAGGGGTAGATATTAAATATATATAAAATTATAATCGATAAAAAAGTAGCCGGATATATTAGTATTAATTAAAACTTTAATTTAAATTCGGGACTAACTATTCCGTAGTTAATAAAAAATAACTATATATTTATTACGAAAAGTAGGGTCGGTTTTAAAAAGCTATATAATAAATTTAAACGAGAACTTAATTAATAACGAAAGTAAATTAAACGATATAATCGATAAATAAAAAGGTATATATAGAGTTCTAGGTACTTATAGTCCTAATACGCGACTTTATACCGAGATTATTCTTTTCCCGCGTTTAAAATAACTCCTCCTATAACACTCTCGTCGTCGTCGATAATAATTATAATATTAAATCGGAGACTAGCTAGTTTAATTAAATAGGCTCTTATATTATATTTAAATAATTTATAATAAAAGTAAAGTCTTTACTTCTCGTAAATAATTTTAATAACTAGGGTTCTCGTTAATTTACTTTTAATAATAACTTAAATAGAATCGAGGTTTATTAACTCCTTAAATAAAAGGGTTAAAGCTACGGTAATAAAGATAAAAGTACTCGTTATAATAAAACGGGCTATAAGGGTAGAAGTTAATAAAAGTATAATAAACCTCCTCGAGGTTTATTTTAATTTAATAGGAGTAGTACTCTAACGAGATAAATAGTACTTAATCTACTAAAGTTCTTAGTCGATTTCGGAGTATATACGGACGTATTTATCGAAAGTATATAACCGTTAATTATTAACTTTCCTTTAGGAGATAAAGGCCTATTAAGTAATATAATTAATATTATATTTCATAGTATTAATTAAGAATTCGTCCTTTATTCGAGAACGTTCCTTCTTTTAAATAACGAGGTTAAAATATTTATTAAAAAATATAAAACTTTACTTAAGTTCTTAGATATAATTCCGAGTATCCTTTTATTTAAACGGGTTATTATATACTTCCTATAGTTTCTTTCGTTAATTAATAAAGCTAGTTAAAGTATAAAGACCCTCCTTCTAATAAAGATTTATTAAATTAAAGACCTTTTTACCGATAACTAATTTAAACTTTATATAAATAATCTTATCGTTATCGGTAGGGTAATGGTTATAATTAATATATATCTACTATATTAACATTTACTCTTAAATATTTAATTTATCTTAATTCTCTTTATATTCCGAGATATCTAGGAGCTTTTCGGATCTAGGAGGCGTTCGAGATTAAAAGGGGGTAAATTATTAAATATTTAAAAAGAAAAACGAGTATAGGCCTATAATAATAATATTATTAAGAGTATTCTTATCGAATACCTAAGGCGGGGGCTAAGGTATAATTTAAATTATAATAAATACGGCCTAGGTTATTACCTAAACGATAGTATAAACTAGAGATTACGTATCTAGCGTAGGAGGAGGAAAAGGCGTAAACGAGGATAAAATATCGAATAAAGAATTACTCTCGACCTAAATACGTAGGTAATCGAAGGTATTTAAGAAACTAATAAAGTTATTCTAAACTTCGGCGAGGAATTATCGTACGCGGTCTTCGGGGTTAAAGGGTTAATCCTTTATAATAATTATCCTAATACTAGGGAATACTAACTAGGTAATTAATCTTTTATAATATTAAAAGACGGGATTAATATCTAGATATTTATTAAATTAACGGCCAAGTTTATTAAACTATAACCTAGTTATAATATAGGAGTAGGTTAAGATAAAAGATAAAGGACGAAAGTTAGGGTAAAACTAGTTATTATTTAAATAGAAACTAGTATATAGAGTATTTATTTATTTCTTATCCCGGTTATATTAGGATAGAAATAGGGAAACTAGTTTAAACCTAAGTTAAATCTAAGATAAATTAGACTAGGCTAGGTTAATAAGGCTATACTATAATATTTACTCGCGATATTTATTAATATAAATATAGTGAGTATACCTACTAGTATTATAGTAGGCGTAGTATCTATTACGACCCAAGAATCGTAATATTAATATCGTTTTAAATATTTAGAGTTAGGGTCTTTATTAATTCTAAAGTATTTATTTTAAAAGTATTTAAAGTATTAAAACTCTCCGTTTAATATTTTAATATAACGTCGATAAAACCTAAATTAATACTTGTAGAAAGAAGTATTAAAAATCAAAGAATAATAAACTTCGTATTAATATAAAATAAAACTAAATAAATTTAATAAACTTAATTAATAATTTAATAAACGTCTATATTTAGAATCTATAATTAAAAGTTTTAAAGAAAGTTAAATACGAAGTTCTTATTTATTAAAAAAGTACGTAATTTATATAAAAGAAAGAAACTATACTACTTATTCGTTTACTCGCTTATTTTTATATCGAGTAAATAAATAATTAAGCGTTTACTAGCTTATTAATTCATATATTATATCGAGTAGTAAATAGTCCCTTAATATATTAAATATACTAAATCTACTAAAGTTCTCAGCGAATCTTGATCGTAATACTCTCGTATCTTTAAATAGTATTTTATATCGATACTATCTTTAGTATCGTTATAGTACTTTAATACTAAAATCTTTTAAATATTTTTATAGATAGTAAATTCGTAGTCCCCGAATATAACTACCTATTCTATTTATTACTCTAAGGGAATTATATCGAATAGAATATATTATTACTAAATATAACGATATAGTAACTAGTATTAATGATAGAATAAATAAATATATATTAACTCGTCCTTATCGAATTTACCCTAAATAACTTTGTTTTATTCGACTACTCTTTTAACTAAATAAAGTTATTCGATTAGTAACTTTTAAATAGTAACTAGAAATAGCGCTAAATTAGGATATTTAGAGTATTTAGTACTCTAGAATAAACGTATTTTAGTAATTTAATCCTAGGTACGTCTTTACTACTCTTAAATAATAAAAGCGATATAACTAGTTATTCTAATAAGGCTGAAATTAAATTAATTAATAATAGTATATTTTTTAATAGAGGTATACTAGGATTTAACTCTATTTATCGATATATATTATAAAAGAAAATAGGAGTACTAACGGGCGTAGTACGCCTATTTTTCGCGTATATCCTATTATTCTTTTTTAATATATCTCTATTTCTTTAAGAACGTAGCGCGGAGAGCCGCTCTAATTTCGTCTTTATAACTAGTCTTAATATAGTATATATATAAGACTTTATAGAGGTATCTAAAGTTTTTAACGTACTTTTTAGAATTTAGAATTCGCCGAAGAGTACGTTCTAAATGAATATAATAAAGGAAATAGTCTATCTCCGTTTCGCCGTCGATAAGGCCCCGAAAAGTAAACTTAACTACGCGTTATTTAACTATTAAGTCGTTAGTAATAAAATAATACAGTTTCTAGCCTCTATAAAAACGATATTATTCTTTAATTTATTTTAAAGTAATAGTTATAATATTATCGTCTTTATATATATTTAGGAAGTTAGTATATAAGATCTAGAAATTACCTTTATCGCGTACTATAATAGTAAATAAGAACTATTTTAAATAGTTAGTTTTATAGGTAGAATCTATAATAACTAGGTAACCGCGACGCGTAAAGATTTATAAATACTCTAGGAAAGTTAATTAATTAATAATAAAGTGAAAGTAAAGTGAAAATCTTATTTAAATTTATTTAAATAATAATAAAAGACGTTATTTTATCGTATTTATACTACGCGGTAATATTAATAGTATTATTACTAGTTTATTACCTATTTTATAAATACTATTATTATTATTATATTTATTTAACTCTACTCCCCCGAACCCTAATATCGGGGTTTACCCTCTTCTAGTTAGCGCTAGTATTATAAATATACTTTAATATAATATAAATACCGCTAGCGTCGTAGAGAATTTAACGATTAATAGTATATTTTATACCGATTAAATTATTCTTAATAATAGCGACTTTATAGCCTCGTTTTACTTTATAAACTAGAGTATTTAAAATACCGGGATTAATTTTAACTAAATCCAAGAAATTAAGAATATAATCGTATTTTTTATAAACCTCGTTATCGCTATTACCCCGAGTCTTATATAAATATATTTCGACGCGGTCGAAGAAGGGTTCTTTCGACTTAGTTAATTATTTAATTAAATAGTATTTAACTAGTTTTAATTTTATCCTATAAATACTAGGAGCGCGCGACTACTTTTTATATATTCCTTTACTTTTATAGCGCCTCTCTCTTTTAGTAATAAGGGTAAAGAGGTATTTATAGTACTCTATTAAAGTATATTCTTTTTAATTCGAATTATTCGCGTATTTATACTATACGTTAACGATATATAATTAGTATAAAAGAAATTCCGCCCGATTCTACTTAATTAGCTCGGAAATAGGGACGAAAAGATACTATCGTTATATAATAATATTATTAGGTATTTAAAGGATTATAAATATAATTTAATTTAAAGGGGGTTTTTTACAGCGAGCGCGTTTTACTAAAGAGGTAACGATATCTATAACGGGGGTAATAATAATAAAAGTAATAACGATATTATTAAATTTAAAAGAGGTTATAACGACGATAATATAAATAGTAGTAATATTAGTAGAGAGGGAGAGAAGGAGGTATAGAGTTAACGATAATAAAATATATAAAAAGGTAGGAATAAGACGGTCGTAATATTTTATTTTTAATTAAATTTAGTAGATTAGTTTGTTTATTTACTCCTCGCGTCTCTAATTCCTACTACTATAGAATAGTACTAGGAGGCGGAGATTAGCGGATAGGGTGACCCCTGATAACCTAGTACTAGCTGCAGTACGCCCACTTGGCAATAGAAGGTCCCAATAATGATGGTTTGGGGATGGCTAGGGGAGGAGGTGACCGAACGGGCCCTAAAGTGGCCTAAAGTAGATTTAATGGTCCGAGCATTAGGGACAGCTCACACCCTGTAGGACTCTGTTGTCGTCTCAACCCACGCTGCACATCGCATTTGTTGCTCTGTCCCAAATGCTTGATCTCGCGCGCCAAGTCTTCGAGTCAGCAAATAATCGAATGTCACGAGTGGGTGAGTGGTATTTTTACTTGGTCTGCAGCGGCTCGGTTAAATAATCCTCCTCTCGCCACTAAAAAACCCAAGAGCGGGGAAACGGTTGCGATTCGATGACCATTTCGCTGCCCTGGAGGCTTAATCTGCTGCCAATAGCAACAAAGCATCAAGCTACTTTAGAACATTGAATTCCTGCCAATACCATGTGAGGAATACCGTCTCCACCAGCGAAGCCGAATTTTAGGCTATTTACCAAATCTTGATGCACATAGATCTTCTACAACGGGCTGCAAACACGAGCCCCATGCACGCGCTCGCCGCGGTATTCCAAAGTACATCGAAAAGAGGACCAGCTTATACGAGTGGGTCACCGGGTTGAGGAGTGGTTGCAACACCCCACCGTGCATGTGATCACCGGGTGGGAGCTTCATCCAGTTAACCTCCTCCGCTCCTTCACTCTTTTGCTCCTAGCCTAACACCCTCCTAGCCTAACATTCCAAAAATGCGGCGTTCCGCATGGATATTTTGCGGGGTCGGCAAGCTACCCTGGCAAACATATCCATTCCCCAGTCTTTCATAAAGAGCCGAGGTCCCCAATACTTCAAAACTTGATACCTTGTCTACAATCTCTCTGCATACAGTAGCATCAACTCTTGAGATTTCCGTTACCCCTCTGAATCTAATATCATCAACACCGCAAAGATGGGCGGCGGCGGAGTAGGAGTTATTACTGGGACTAGCGATACCTCGCGTATCGAAGCCCCCATCACACTCAAGGCCTACCTAATTTGTGCCTTTGCTGCCTTTGGCGGTATCTTCTTCGGTTATGACACTGGATGGATGGGTGGCGTGCTCGCCATGAAATTCTTTATCCGTCAATACACCGGCATGCCATACCCAGATCCCTCCGACAAGGCCGCTGTCGCAGCTTTCCACTTGCCAGCCAGTGATCAGTCATTGACAACCTCGATTTTATCATGCGGTACCTTCTTTGGCGCACTCATTGCGGGAGACTGCGCCGACTTCATCGGACGTAGGGTCACTATCATTACTGGATGTGGTATCTTCACTGTTGGCTGTATCCTTGAGACAGCTTCCACTGGACTTGGTGTTATGGTGGCAGGGCGACTGATTGCAGGTGCGGGTGTTGGCTTCATCTCTGCCATTGTCATCTTATACATGTCGGTAAGGGCATTCAAATCTCTCGAGGTCCATGATAGCGAGGAGGTTCTAACACCATGCTAGGAAATTGCACCTAAGAAAGTCCGCGGCGCTGTAGTATCCGGCTACCAATTCTGCATCACCATTGGTATCCTGCTCGCCAACTGCGTCGTATATGCGACTCAAAACCGCGACGACACCGGCTCCTACCGTATTCCCATCGCTGTTCAATTCCTTTGGGCCGTAGTCTTGGCCGCCGGTCTAGCCGTCCTCCCCGAATCGCCCCGCTACTTCGTCAAGAAGGGCAAGCTTGAGAAGGCAGCCAAAGCGCTTGCAAGCGTTCGTGGCCAGCCAATCGATTCCGACTATATCCAGGACGAGCTTGCTGAAATCATTGCCAACCACGAGTATGAATTGCAAGTTGTGCCACAGACAAGCTGGATTGGTAGCTGGGCAAACTGCTTCCACGGCTCTATCTTGAAAGGCAACAGCAACAGCCGTAGGACCACCGTTGGTGAGTTGTTCGCGACAGTTGCATCCACAGTCCATGCTAATATCGTCCTCCTTTAGGTATTCTCATGCAAATGATGCAACAGCTCACGGGTATCAACTTCATCTTCTACTTCGGAACCGTCTTCTTCACCTCCCTCGGCACGATCAAAAACCCCTTCCTCATATCCCTGGTCACCACCCTCGTCAACGTATGCTCAACCCCCATCTCTTTCTGGACCGTTGAGCGCTTCGGACGCCGCAAGATCCTCATCATCGGAGGCGCGGGAATGGTTGTCATGCAATTCATCGTTGGTATTATAGGTGTTACAGCTGGCAAGGAGAGCAATCACAACACCGCGGCTGTGTCTGCCATGATTGCCTTCATCTGCTTCAACATCTCTTTCTTCGCGGCCACCTGGGGACCATGCGCGTGGGTTGTCATTGGCGAGATCTTCCCGCTCCCAATCCGCTCCCGCGGTGTCGGTATCTCCACCTCTAGCAATTGGTTCTGGAACTGCGTATGTATTCTCCCTCTTGTGATTCCCCTATCAATACTAATATGAACCCTTCAGATCATCGCAGTTATAACGCCCTACCTCGTCGGAACGAACAAAGGCGACGCCAACCTCGGTGCGAAAGTCTTCTTCCTCTGGGGCTCCCTCTGCTGTATCTCCACCGCCTTTGCCTACTTCCTTGTCCCTGAGACCAAGGGTCTGTCTCTCGAGCAGGTTGATAAGATGATGGACGAGGTCAATGCGAGACACAGCGCTGCCTGGGTGCCTCACTCGACATTCGCGGCGGAGATGGGCTTGACGAACAGGGGAGTGAGCATCAGTGCGCCGACTGCAGATATCAAAGCTGCTGTTGCTGCGCATGACGAGAAGCATACCGCGATTTGAGACATTGCGTGCGTGACATCGTTCGAGGAAGGCAGGGAGTGAGCTGTATATAATTAGATAGTATGCATGCATGACATAGCTACAATCATCACTTGATACTCATTGTGTGCGCTTCGTCATGTTAACATGTCGAACTGTGAAGCAAGTGAAAGGACAAAAAGCCACAGCGCCCGCGACAGAAGGTTGCCAAGCCGCGCTAGGTAGCTGATTTCATCTTCAGTTTCTCTACTTGGCTACACGTCCTTGATATCTACGCTGTTCTTGGTTGACTTTCCATACTTACCTGCAATTCGGCGAACGACGTCTATGATTACCTACGATGACAACGCCTTACAACCTTCCAACGACACGCAAAGGATGGACGCAGTGCCTTCCAGCTGGGATTACTACACCTACAAGAACTCAATAAGCTCGCTAGTAGCGAGGGATACCTATCGAGAAGAATTGAGAGTGTTGTCTCTGAGAGGAATAGAATATTTCGGACGGGAACATCTCTGGCAGTGGCCCTGTGGCAGCTCTAGCCCATTTCCTAATTACTGCGGAAATGCTCTTCAGGTGCTTTCCTAAGGCGTATCCGGCTAGATAATAATTTGGCGTGATGCACTCCCCTGAATATCAAGGGCACGCAGTGTTCCTGGTGGCAATGACGAGATGGTGAAAACTACGTGACCTTGAGTGAAGGCGATGGTATTCGAAGTGTCATGAGGGTCTATGGTACTACGCATGCGATGCAGTGCGGAGTTCGCCATTGAATGCAGACAGGGAAGGAGTAGTAGTTGTCTCCTATACGATCTCTGGTGGATTGAGCAGTAAGCACGCTATGCTTTCCCAATCTCCAGGTCCACGATTTGGCTATAGCAACTTCCATGGTTGCCTCTTCGTTTAGTACGGTCACACGGTCATATACAATTACATCCTGGCTTTTGGTAACTGTGAGATTGCCGGGTCCTGCGCTTCGGCATACGAAATGCAAAATGCACCCCTCTCAATGCTGTGAAGAAAGGCTACATCAAAAGTCTGAACTGAGTCCTGCTGAGCCATCAGGACTACTTGTGGTAGAACATGTGGGCCAGAATGAGTATTTATCTCCAGCAGTACACGTACACCGCGCGACTAAGACCCTTAAGGAGTATTGCAACATCTTAATACAGCATACTTTAGAACTGAAAGAGTTTCTCCCATTCACGAAAAATGTGTCAAATTGTCATCTCTGTCCGATCTGCGGGAGCCCTTTCAAGGATATCTCCGTTATAAACATTGCGGGGAATCTCAGGGGAAAAATCCTACCACCGACGCAGACGAAGGTTAATGAATGTCTCAGCTCTCGTGTTGTCCTTCTCATCATTTCTAAATCCTCTCAGTGGCTCAGTGAGTTCAGAGTGATTGGAAAAAGCCCCTTTACGTAAGAAATTTTCCAGCCAATCGTTGGTTCGGTAATGCTTCTCCTCTCATAAGGTCATACTCTGATACGTTTCTTATTTTCTCAAAGTGGCAAACCAGAAGGACCAGATCCCCAGTTCACCATCTCTGGCGCCGCTCGTGATGCTGGATGTCGTTGTTTTTGCATTGGCGATCAGGGCTCAGAGGGCTCTGAGTGGAGATGCTGGAACGGCAGGAAATGGAAAGACTTCGATCAAAATGACGAGGGCGTAGTCCTCTATCCAGTTCACCATGCATACATAGAGATAACGAAACGTACTACTCACCAACGCTCAATGTGTGAGCAAAAGCCTGACTTGACCACACCTAGTGACGGATCACTGGAAGACTACTACGAAGCGCTGCTCCGCCTGCATAAGCGCAATACCAAATATCCCTACGGCACTGAGATTGAGGAAGAAGTCGCCAAGCACACCGATTACCCCTGCAAATACGGTCGGTACAAATTAGAATGGGAGCATCGATGCTACGGCGCCGATAGATTTGCTGGGGGCTCATTATGGTGCTTTGAGCCTGGCTGGGAGGTATGACTCTCGACGAATGCATAATCTTGACAGAGGGAGTTGCAGAATTCAAGTGATCATGCAGTGGATATGCGCGGAGCCGACTATGATAGTCGGACTTACATCCTACATACTTCGCCAACTCCAACCTATGTCAGAGAAAGACAACACTTGTTCGCATTCCGCTGCGACCTTCCTCCAACCATTATCTATCCAGCCCATTCGGGCTCTCGAAGTGCTGCCAACCGAGAACTTTCGCCAACATCACCTCCTCCTTCCCATTCCAGCAGCCCTACGCCTACGCCGCTGCAGCAAGACTCTAGCCTCCAGGATCCTCGTCGAAAAGACATTCTGGCGCGCCCACCTCATACACGGCGACCTAATTGACTAACTCTGGGACTTGGATGCGGAAGACTACCACAAAAAAGACCAAGAAGGAAGCAGGGAGGGGGAAAACCCTCGCGCAAGCACTCCCACAACCAAAGATCCTTCAAAGCGCGCTCAGATCAAGCCTTCTCAAGACAGAGAACAGCGAGATCACAACGATCTTTGAAGAGATGAGCCTAGAAGAGAGCGACTTCAAAAACGCGCCGATTAGGTTGCAGAAACGATGTCGTATCGTCCGGATTGTGAAGGACATCGAGAAGATGGATAAGATTGAGGCGAAGGAGCCGGTTGTGGATGGCGAGAAGCAGCGCCATCTTGGACTGCTCATTGCCTAGTCATCGGAGGATGAGGTATGTTTTAGACAGGGGCCAATGATATAATATATATGAAGACCACTACTACCCAAAGCTCGCATCATCATACAAGTTAACTTCATTTTCAACGAAATTACATGCATTGTCGCCTCTCTTGACCGCGCCGTCGCCTCTATTGACTTTGTTGTGTTGTGGCCTGCCATGGCTACTCAATCTCAAACAGAAACAGCCCAACGCTGGACTTCGACGGGCCCTTCCGACGTCAAACCTCGCTTGGAAGCGTTCTAGAATACTGCAAGCAAAGTAACTCTATTTCAACGACATCATTTAATTTGAGTGTCGCTCGAGGCGTGGTTGCAATGAGGCCGTCATCTACGAGCAGTGTGTGAACCCTCAGTGGCTCACTGGGAGGACTAGAATATTCCAGTGACCGTACGGGGAAGACATCACTTTAAGACTTACGAACAGACAGCTGGACAGAGAAGCACATGAATGGAGAGCGATCGTGACCCTTGGTTTTCTGTAGATAAGGACGCGATGATTTACTTGCTACATAGAAGGGTTTACCCCCCAACTGCTCATACCCCCTGACCGCCCCGGCTTGTAGGGCTGATGCCTAGAAGCCACCTAGAGATTTCCCCTAGAGTTGGCTACTTCCGCGATTGAAAAGGCCCCCAGAACTTCCCAGATTGTTGCCTAGAGGACGAATTTCTGGGGTATCCTTTAGGGGCCGCGGTTGCTTCCGGGCTTCAGCCCACTTGCGCTTGTCCGTTTCCGGAAAAAACCGCGATGAGCTCACGTGACCGTTTCATCTCGCTAAATCTCCAATCGTTTCTATTTCTGCACAACGATGCCTGAAGATGTTGCTGATCCAAGGTTGAGAAACTTAGCTGATTATTAAGACACTTGTTGTGCAATTCCGATTTGTCTTTCAATACCCGAGACCAGAGATCTGATATCTCCAGCCAACCGTTGTTGAAACTCGACGTTTGCACAGTTTTCTCAATTCTGTCCTCGATACGTTGATATCGCACATTTTATCTTCGCGGGCTCTACCGGCTACCTTGCGTGGCTATTCTACATCGTTACATTCTTCGGGCAAGGTAGAAGCGGAGTCGAAGACTTCCACAATCGCAGCTTCTCTCCCTCTGCTGGGCGAAAAACTCCAGCAACAGATACACTGCTGTTCCACCAAATATTCAATGGAGCCAAAATGAGGACATGAATGTCCAAGTTCTAGAGTAAAGCTAGTTCAACACCGATTCCTTCGCTCTCCATTGACCATGTCTCAAAGCTGGCGCGGCGGAAACATTGACGTTATCCCGCCGGCTTCTCTCGCGGCTAGGAGGCTTGTACTCGATTGCTAAAGATTGCCAACCCAAACCTTCACCAATCGATGCTCCCGAATGGCACCAAGGCCTGGGGAAGTTTCAGGGAAAATTCATGTCCACTAGCTAATTGTGGGGCGGAGCTGAGGCGCAGATCTATCTAGCGGATTGTTTGAGAGCATCGGCCAAAAAACGTCAGGAGAATTATGAATGCATTCTCAGTCTGAACGTGTAATCTCAATTTACTGCACGCAACGTGCCATATGTCTTCCTCAGCTCAACAGGTTCGGGGAGGCTCATCATTTCCCACGGTCACGAAAGTAGAAAAGGAAAGGAAGCAACGATACCGAGGATAGAATGGTTAAAGCTCCCAGAAGTAAAGGTGAGTCTTTATATCTGCATGGTCTGTGTTCAATATTGAAACATGTATTTGGTCGAAATTATCCAGAATGCGCGCGAGACATGCAAGTCAGTGGAGCATATCTCCAAATCCGTGTTTCTAAGTCCCTTATCCCTTATAGCTCAGACTCCTGAGAAGCCCAGAAGAGATGACATGGATCTTGAGCAAGCTGGATGAGTTGAGCGATGCTTTAGTTTGGCCCAGGTAGAGGCTGAGGTATACAGGCAAGAATTGGGGCGGAATGTCCATGGATGAGCCTCGCCTAACCCGCGCTCTTGAAACGGTGTTGTATGCTTTCCTTATTAAATTGAGTACTTAAAAGATCTTCTCTGAGCTGGGACTCCATCTGTTGTCTACTGTTTTACTGGCTGGGCCGGAAGATATCCTGCGGCTCTTTCTACCATGACTGTGGCAGATACGTATTGTCGCGCGGAACCTTTCTTGCGCCCCAGACGAATCGGAACACCCACCGCTGCTCGAATCGGAACAAGAATAGCAATGATGTGGAGACGAATTGTGGGGAAGCGGGAAGAGCCCCGATCTAGAAGTGACTAACCTCGGCTTTACCCCTGGTTCTGGATATCATCCCGTCGCCCCTGCATTGCATATTCTCACAACTGCCCGAATTGAAATCAACCAAGAGGACAGAAATCTATGGTATCGAGGATCTCCATCAAGGAGTGTGATGCATTTTGGGATACGCCAATGTTATTTGTCAACATTTTCGTCTGCACTGTCACGCCGAGGTCGAACATGTTCTGCTTTCAACTCATATACTCGTGCGAGCAATCCCACAAGATGGTCGCAGTAAATCATTTAGAAGTTCCACGCCCATCCTCGCGCTTCCCAGGGAACAGCGACGGTAGCCAACATGAAGTCCCACTTCGCTATCATTTCAGCCTTAGTAGCGCTATGCAATGCAGCTCCCACAAAACTGGGTCTAAATTTTGAGAAACGATCGAACAATTCATTGCCGACCTTGACCTTACCGTATGCTACCTACCAAGCCCCGAGCTACAACCCTGATGGCGATGTGAGCTAGCTCGTTCAATGTGGACAAACGAATTCTAACAAAATTTCCCGATATATACCATCAAAAATATACGTTTCGCCGCACCACCTATAGGCAATTTGAGATGGGCGAAGCCTACACCGCCACAGACAGAGTCTGGGATCCAAGATGGCTCTTATGGCCCAATGTGTATCCAAGCTCCCATCAAAGGCCCACAATTAACGGGACTTGGGGCTAGTAGTCCTATTGGGCAAGCTGCCAACCAGTTTCTTGCTGGTATCCCATTTCCATCGTTCAAGAATCAGAGTGAAGGTTCGGCGATTCTCGGGATTTAAGGTGCTAAGCTGACCAAAGCAAAGACTGCATTTTTCTTGACCTCTATGTACCGGCAGCAGCTATTGAAAACCCTTCTATAAAATTGCCCATCATCTCCTGGTTTTATGGCGGTGCATATATCTTCGGTGCAAAAGACCAGTTTGGTGATGTGCTACCATTCTATGATGGCACAGGTCTGATCCAAGAATCTGGCGGTAATGACATCTTCATTGCCAGCAACTACAGAGTATGACATCTCCAACTTCACCTTGTTGAGATACGGCGGTAATGACATCTTCATTGCCAGCAACTACAGAGTATGACATCTCCAACCTCACCTTGTTAGGATACGCTAACCTAATCGCCAGCTCGGCGCCTACGGCTTCCTCGCCGGCACAACAATGGAAAAACAAGGACCCACCAATGCCGGCCTCTACGACCAACGCGCCGTCCTCCAATGGATCCAAGACTACATCCACCTGGTCGGCGGCGACCCGTCTCAAGTCTCAGCCTGGGGCGAATCAGCTGGTGCAGGTTCGATCATGCACCAACTCGTCGACTTTGGAGGCACCTAAGATCCGCTCTTCTCACGAGCAGTGATGCAAAGTCCGGCCTTTGCGCTCATGTTCGATCGAAAAGGCGGCCTTGAGAATGTTTTCAACAATTTCACCGAGCTAGCTGGTTGCTCTGGGCAAGGCGTGGCTTGTCTTCGAGCCGCCAGCGCAGAGACGTTGCAGACTGCTAACACCGCGCTCAATGAGCAAGGACCCCAAGGTGCTTTCGCCGTTGGTCACTCCGCGGACGGCAATTTCATCCGCCAGCCCGCCGTACTTGAATACGCTTCTGGTAATTACTACAAAGGCGTATCCTCTCTCATCGTCAGCCACGTCTCGGACGAAGCCTCCATCTTCGTACCTTCAAACGTTCAGACCGAAGCCGAATTTTCCACCCTCGTCGACGAGCAATTCCCAGCCTACGCCAAAGCCGGTGGCGTCAACGCAGCGATCGAAGCACGCTATCCGCCTGTCATGAGTAGGACTGTACGCAACTACACTACTGAATTCGATCGCACAAAAGCTTTGCTTGGGAACAGTTCGTTCCAGTGCAACGTACGCTATCTAACATACGCGTATACCGGGAAGAATTGCAACCTCCAATACTCCGTAACCCCCGGCTTCCACGCCACCGATCTCCTTCCCACGTTCTACAATCTTAACGTCGATCTCACATCTCTCGGCGATGAGGTATCATACCCCATAATCCCCAGCTTCGGCTACTTCGCGCAGGCATATCAATCCTTTCTCGTCTCGCACGCTCGCAGTGGCGATCCTAATACCTACGCGAAGACGATTAACGTACCGCCTGCGATTACGTGGCCGAAGCCTGTGAGAAGCGGGGATGAGATTACGGGGGTGTTGAATGTGGGGGATTTGGGGTTTAGTGTTATTAGTGATCCTGAGACGAGGGAGAGTGTGTGTGGGTTTTGGTACGTGTTTTCGTCGCTATCTCAATCTTCCCAGTCCCATGGAGTTTTCATGGAACATGTTCTGGAAATAAGGAGCGGTATCCCACGTCTTCTGCGTTCCTGGAACATGGCTTACAACCCTGTTGACGTCTGAGATTGGAAATGCTAACACAGAGGTGTTGAATAGGAGAGAAATTGCTGCCGCAGTGACGGATTTGGGTGGATATGCGCCGCCGGGGAGTGTGGTGCCGCCGACGATTTTTGATGTGACTAATGATCCTTCGACCAACTATGCTGATTGATGGGCTGCGGGTTAGATTTTGAGTATGTATATTAATTACATTAATTGGTTCTTTCTACAGTTCTTCGGTGTTTGATGTTCTGCATTCCTTGAGAGAATGCAATGAGAATCTTCTCCTTTTCTTCTAAAACTTGAAATACTGTTAGGTCGAATTTGGGTGAGGCGCAGAACTATAAAGTGGCCTCGCGACATTCAAGTCACCTCATCAAGTATAAGGCTTATGCCAAACTGGTTTACATCAGGTTTGTAGGAAACAACCTCATCTATAACTTTCTTCGCGAGTCTCTAAGCGAAAGAGGCCTGGTTGAAGACTTAGTGAACCTGGAAGTTGGACTGGCTTCACTCGAGATTCAAAGTTGGACCCGTAAGAATATTGGGCTTCGATAGGGTAACGGTTCGCTCGTGATGAACGAATCCTGCTATGGAGTAGAGTCGCTCTTTTGGACCTGACCGAGCACCGCACCGCTGCGCAACGCTGCTTGGATTGGAGAGAAATAGCATCAACGACTTTGGGTTGAGTGTTGATATATAATGACTTTCCAAGCCGGGAAGCAATTGCGTGTGCTATTTATTGGTGGGGTAGCATCCTATCAACAAGGCAAAGGCCTGACTGGGCCCGAGACTGGTTCGAACTAAGAGGTAAAACCGTAGTGATGCCATGAGCTTTTAGAGCAGGTAGATGACGGTTGGTCAATTGACATTAACCAGGGACTCTACCCAGCTCGGCCATCAGCATTCACCATATCGTGTTTGACTCACGTCACCCTCCGCTGCCGGCAACCCAAAACCGCGAACCAGAAAACCGTCCCGTCCTTGGCCAGGTGACTCTACAAGCACCCTTTTTACTACTTATCCGATACTTGAGAGCCGGCTTGACTGGAATTGGAAGCCGGTTCCTGCGGTTGGTTTCCACCTTTACCGATGGTGTTCGGGTCGTGCTGTTACTGAAACCTGGTTTTAACGCACTGGTGACTTTGCGAGTCGATTTTCTCCCTGAATTCACCATGGCTAAAGCTAGTGTCTCCGAACTTAGACTCGGCCCACAATTCGCCTTGACTGAAGCCTGTCTCCTGCTGCTTACCTTGAGGATGGGACCCTGTCTGCTCTGTTGGTGGCTGGTAGCCAGTCTGGCCTTCTGATATGTTGAGATTTGGTGTAGAAGTGGAAGGCTGTGTTCGTGATTTTCTGTAAAAATGAGATAGATGACAGAGGTAGGGTATCTGTTGAGGGGAAATATAAGCTTTATGAGGGCTGCAGGTCTCTATATGCTGCCATAACGTGGGCTTAGAAGATCAAAAAACAAACATCAAGATCTAAAACGCACAAAGCGAGCTAAGGACGATGGCGTACACGGACCCAGCTGAGATGATGCTGCATGAAGTCCACGATTCTGAAGTGTTATGGTTCAGTAACTAATCATCCTCCAGGCAAGGAGCATTCTGTTCGAAAATGTGCCAAGGGTAGATTCTAGATCGAGCCCGAGCCTTTAGAGTCGATACATGCTGTCGTTCTGCTCAGGACTAGCTCTTTCTGGATGTTCAGCCAGCCACAGAGCAAACTACCATGTCCATCTCGCTTGCTCTCACACGCATGCGAGACTCCTACCTCCAGGCGCTAGCCAGGATATCAGTGGGGGAAAAACCTGGACTCGTCGATTTGAATCATCCAATATGTGAAAAAGAACACTTCTGATTTATGTCAAGATCTGCAGCCGGCATCAGATGAGGGGCAGCGGCGGCACCTAGCGCAGGGACAAAGCAAAGGATTTCTATTTGCATTAGCGTCGCCTTACATTATAGTGCTACTTGCATCGAATTCGACGCCACAACAGAACGGGCTATATCGTAGGATTTGCTGTGTAGAGGCGCCATATAAATGGGCTGCTTCATCGTGAACCACGGTCGATGTCCTCCAATTGTAATACCCGATTCGTGCGGCTTTGCGACGTGCGGGATTTTGGGGGAAAGTATGATGAAGCAGGTCGTGAAGACAGCATTTTCATTATATTCCGGACTAGTGGTCCTCTGTAAGACATGAGAATTCGACGAGTATATGACACGGACGAGAAACCATTATTCGTGCTTAGCACCTGTTTCAGCAATCTTTTGTCTGCGAGCTTATCGTGACAGAATAGTAATCCACAACGTTACGGCCGTCAGGATGAACGTCTGCACTTTTCGCTACTGGAGATCTGAAATGTCTGAAGACTGCGTGTATTGCTAAGGGTACTGTATTCTGGTGAGCACATCGCGATAGTCATTGTATGCAGGATCCTCACTTATAAGGCAGACACTTGTTAGATAAGGTATGTTATACGACGTGGGCCTCTGCGGGGTTTCACCACTAGAAAACCTCCGACGTATGCCAAGACCGAAATATGATACGCCGATTTCCGGCGCTAGTGGTCGCCGTGGGGCAACTCGACGAATGCAATCCTGAGTTGGTAGTACAACATCATCTCGCATACAATTAACACTTCGGCCACCAGTCTTGTCCTGTGTATATGCTCACTGGACAAAACTAGCTACGGCGCAGAATTGACTCTCAATCTCCGAGGCCTACAACTATAGCGACTAGGCTACTAAAATCTTTCAAGTCTCGGTCCTTCCCAATCATTCACCGAATCTTTCTTGATACGCGTGTTGGAGTGACGGCAGAATCCCTTCGGTAACTCCAGTCTACCTCAGTCCCCATGCTGTTGCTAATGTGGATGTAGGGACGCCAACGCCGCCTATTGCCCTTCACCCTTGGCTATAAAAGAAGTGACGCTTGCTCTTGGACGAAGTGTTCTTACATAAGGAAGGGACAGCACAATTGCCTGTGACACCAATCAACCTCTTAGCTCGAAGATGATAGGCTAGCTCATAGGGTGTGTGAGAACAAGTTTCCGCTCAATTGGCTTGACGGGCTTAAGATGAGTGAAGTGTGGACTTAAAATACTTCAACGTCGCATCTGGGCCCATCCTTCATGGCGAACAATCCTTCCGACGACAGTAGCTTCACTTTCGGCAACTGGCTTCCGAACTTCCCAAATTACAATCTCAGCAGCAGTTCGAGTCGAGCCCCATCTAGGCAGACCCGGCCAGTGGACGACGTGTCCAGCGACACGGGCGAGGAAGATGAGGAGGACTATGAATTCGCTGAAGCAATACTAGCTTCAGAAAACGAAGATACGAATCTTGGATGCCACGCATCACTTCTGCAAGAAGAGATTCCAGCTACGCAGGCATACCACTATAGTGCCCCCTCCGGCCCATCCCGACAATCTGCAGAGACCGCAAATGCTCAGAACCCTCCAGTCGCCGCTGGAGAAACCTTTGGATCCAACGAACACGTCTACAATCCCTACAGCCCACTCTCATCAAAAGAGTACGTAGAACAAGAGGTGGCAGCAGGGCGGATGAAGCGAAAGGATACTAAGGCCAAGACAAGCATCCCTTACGAACTGAAAACTCCAAGCATGGGAGAAACCAATTCGTTCGCCGGCACGCCTCCGACGTACGGAGTTAGAGCAGCTAATCCAGCAAGACTTACCTCTGCAGGATCAGAAACATTACAGCATACCTCTCAAACACGCTGGTCCAACAATGCCGCCGCTCTAATAAATGAACGACTCCAGCGTCGCATACCCCCGCAGGCCCAGCGACAAGTACCCACTCTTCAACAGCTTACACAGGAATTGAACTTGCCTATCTACTTGACTGCTTCTGAGATGGAAGCTGGGCTAAGAGCTATGCTGATACAAACACTCCGTATACCGTTTGAGCAGTTGCAAGCACCGGGTATGTCGCTCAGGCGGGATACAGCAGCACCCTCTCCAAATGTCTCAGCCAACTGGTCTTTGGGGTCCTCACCAGAGCCAGTAGTCTCAAATGGCGCCTCCTTACCTCCACAATATAGCCCGAGGTCTCGAGGCCGGGCCGGCGCAGACGGCACGAACCCTCGGCGTCGGACTGGTCTCATGGCGACGATGCGGACTGTGAGAAGTACTAGAGCGGCATCGTCGGCGTCAGTACCAGCCGCCGCCTCTGCGGATGACAGTCCACCAGTCTTGGTGCGTAAGCGAAGACGCGCGGATAGGTCACCCCAGGAAGCATTCCCACCACCGCCGACTCGAAATGCTATCCCCCTGAATCAAAATGGAAGACTGTCTGCTAGGTCAGCACTATCAGCGCGTACTGGTGCTTTCGCTTCACGAGGTCGAGTGAATGCCAGGACTCCACTGCACCCCGAACAACCACCACAGAACTATCAGATCGACATTCCGCGTATGTTACGCACGTTACCAGGTGATATAAACCGCAAAATCATGGAATACGTCTTCAACATCAATATGGGAACCTCTACGCCTCCACTCCGCCTCATACCACCAATGGACTCCCCTCATGATCCTCATTTCATTTTTACTTCTGAGCTCATCCCCCGCATCTTCAGAGCCACCAAACGCCAGAGGTTGCTAGACATCTTTCGTAACAAGGCGCCGTACGTACCAGCTGCCATCGCTATGCATCCAGGCTCTCCTCCGATGCAGCTCCATGTCACCAACGGTGGACATCCCGATTATGGCTTGCCAAGTTGCGGAGTATCATACCAACCCCGTCTTGGACGAAGCGGTAGAGGCTGGCCGGAAAATGTCCTGCCCACCGAAGTGTTCGACAACGTCATTGGGAACCTTGCTCGCGATGATATTCGGCAAATGCGTCTCGTGAATCATGAATTTGAGAAGAAGGTATCAAACTCGCTCTTCCGAAGAGTTGTCGTGCCGTTTCGACCGGAGATATATGGCTTGATAGTCAAGAAAGACAAGCCCGTGAAGACTGTTGACGTCAAAGGCAAGGGCAAGGCGAAAGAGCTACCATTTGAGGAGGACACCACTGGTAAAGATGTTCACGATGGCATGAAAGTGTTCCAAGCATGGGGTCCGCACATCAACCAGTTCGCCATGGCATTCGAAATAGATGAGGAGCAGCTAGTGAAGCCACCTGCAAAGGAGAAGGAGCAAATTTTCACAACCTTCTGGGGGACATACAAATGGCCACATCCCTACTACAATCGATTTGAGATTTGTGCAATACTTGAGAAGAAAGCTGACGAATACCGCTGCATGAGTATGGCACTTTCAAACTTGACCAAAGCGAAAGACCTAGGCCTCTCAGTCGATAGTGGTCTCGGCTGGCTTGTTGGACCGGATATCTCGGATCGGGCTCAGCTCTTCAAAAACAAGTCTCGGGTCTTCGGCGAACAGCTCATTGCGGACTCGAGACATGACGGGCGCAAGGATACCTGGGATGATATCATCCGCTCTTTCGGTTCTATTGAGTGCGACTACATTGTTCCGGAAGGAACCATAGTCTCACCTGGTAGTCAGCGTCTGACTCGAAACGTCCATGGGTTCTATGAGTTACACCTCTACGATACACTTGCTCGGAATGATGAAGAATTGACAGACTGGGACAATAATGACATATTCAGCACGAACACCACGCGCCTTCAATTTGTGGACATGCCGACATCCATAAATGGTCAATTTGCCACGAGTCGACCTCTCGTCTTCCAAGGCGTCAATCTTTCGGATGCACCTGGCTTGGGAACGAACGCCAATACCGCCGTCCACCTGCGTGATATTCCCCGCGGACCTGCCAAGGACACAGTCTTTTCAAGTGCACGTCTTAAGCCAAACGAGCTAGTCGCTGCCCAGAGAGAATTGCTTTTGGAGACTGAATGGGCTCAGCGTGCATTCCTATCCAGCTATTGTATGGCACTGACTGACAATACGGAGACTTTCCAGCATGTGCGCACACTCACCATTGCGAAGCTCTCCAGTCGCTATCTCGGAGCGCTTCAGCGCGACGATTTCTGGCAGGCTTTGCCACAGCTGAATGCGCTGACTTTCAACGTTTCTCCCGACTTCCGCGATATACAGAAGATGGACACGGGTGACGTTAAAGCATTGGATCTCAGCCCATCCGAATCTGCCGCCGCATTCTATGTATTACTCTTGAAATGCATTGCCGAGGTCCTAAGCATTAAGACGATGAATCTCGGCTATATTGGAGGTGGCGAGCAACAGATAGGGATCTTTGGACGGAACAAGCACATACTGCCTGCTCCTTTGACTGACTGTGGACCAAGAACTATCTACGGCGCTCATGCAACAACGATTGGAGTGAGTGGAATCATCAAGCAAAATCCCGAAGAAATCCTCGCCTTGCCTCATGTCGAACATTTAACACTCACAAATTGCTGGATCGCACCACCAACGCTCAAAGACTTCGTCACTAAACTACGTGCACCCAACATGCAGACGCTCACACTCGACTCTGTCTCTTTGACCGCTCACCGCGGGTTCGTCGTAGATTCGAACGAGCCAAACCCTATGGATCAGCCTAGCTTCTCCCGTCTGCCGGAGGGGCCCCCACGCTCGTTCGATCCTATCGTTGGCAATCTCCACCAACAACGAGGCAGTGCACCTCATCCTGACAATACAAGCACCTGGTGCTGGACCACTAATGGCGGCCGTATTGGTTCTTGGCGCAACGTAATCGATACGATCACTCCTGGCCCAACTATCGACCTCCTCCGCTGGGTCTATCAGCACACCGATGAATTTGCTCCGGCTCGTCAAGTCGGTGCACTGCAGCGCATCAACTTCAAATCTTGTGGCTACGTTCGCCTTATAGCCCATGGCCAGAACCTCGATCAAACAGCGCTCGGAGAGACAGTCAATAGTCCGCCAGTCTGCCTGCAGAAGCGCGCTCTGGACTTGATGCCGATTATGATGTATCGGGGTCACGATGTGTTGCTGGGGCAGATTGTTCCAAGTCTCTCGGAAGAGGAGCAAGAGGTCTTTAGGTCTGCATTCCCCATGAGGCTTGGCTGGGAAGACATTGTAGCTGCGGAGCATGTCCTGGAAGATGGCCAGCCCAAAGGCGGAACTGGACGCTTTTCTGGATTTGTGGAGAAGCTGGTCTTTGCCGAGCCCGGTAATTCGTGATCGATTCGTAACTTCTCTCATTTGATACGCTATCGGCCTTTGCCCTTTCTTGCACATACTTGGTTACGACACCTTTTGTTGGTTCAGATATCCTGCCTCGGTACGATACTTGATCAATGCGCCGGTGCAATAGATGCGTGCCCATTATATCCATCGACATGTCATCGACACGCCTCGATGAAGAACGTCGGAATGGATGTCGACCCTCAAAATACCCTAGCCTGTGGTCCAGCATCCTTCACCATTTGACTGCATGTGTGGGCATTTGACAGGTGTTGGTAATGCTACTACAATCAATGAATACTGTTCTTTGCCTGCGATGCCATGTTGATCGGAACTGACTCAAAATAAAGCTTGCATATGAGGCCCGAAGAGTATAATATTGAATGTCTCGAGGATGGGTGCGATAATGGCAAAAGTCATTGTACGATATTCGTGTATTGTGAAAGATGGTTAGCTTAGCTCATAGACAGTAGCGTGAAAATCAAACAAAGATCCTTCACTGAATAAACTGCTCATGCATCGCACTGTTGTAGACTTTTCGAGAATTGGATTTCTAAGCTGGCGTACTACGTGACACCGTTGTATGCTTAGAGGTAGGGAAACCGTAGCTAGCAAGCCCCATCAACCAACATCGAAGGATGTAGCGGTCTATTCCTCCATCACCTATGATTCCGTAATCGCCCTCCTCAACCTCGCACCCTTCTGCCTTGAGTTCAACCTCTTCTTCTCGATCTCAGCGACTTGGGGACCCTTCTGCACGACTTCTTCGCCTTCAGTGAGGATGAGTTCGATGTGGCAGGGGTTCGACATGTAGGGATTGATCTGTAGACACACTCATCATCAGCACCATCCCATCACTTCATCCCAGCCACCCCCATGCAACGGGACCTAAGGAACGGCAGAGGTGTGAACTTACACGACCGTGAGCACGGTATGTACGACGTCTCTGCTTTGGCGCCTGGTTGACCTGGATGTGCTTGACAATCAGGTTGCCGGTGTCGAGGCCTTTGGTATCTGCGTTTGCTTCTGCATTTTTGAGGAGGCCGAGCAGGAATTCGGCGGACTTTTTGGGCCAGCGGGCTTTGGAGACGCCGAATTGTTTGCCTGGTGATAGAACAAGGCGTTAGCAATTAGATGCTGTGAAACTCCGTGATAGTATCGTGTCAGTCTCCTCTATCCTCTCCATGATCCTCCTTCAAATATAGCCATGGTCATCATCTTCACCACGAATCTGCCTGCCCCTCCCACTTCCCTCTCCCATCTCTATAAATATCGGATCGACTCACCCTGCGCAGTCCGTCCCGTACTCCCAGCATACCGCCTCATAGGCACTGCCTCTTTATGATCAATCACATTGCCGAGATAGGTAAGAGCGCGCTGTAGCTTCCAGCCGTTGATGGCTTGTGCCGTCTCGCGGGTATTCTTGAAGGAGACACGGAGGTAAGCACCGCGAGCGCGGGCGCTCTTAGAGGACTCAATTGCGGTGGCTGCGTAGCGGACCTGATAGAAAGGAGGATGTTAGCTAAGACATTCTGGGCGTGGTTGCAGAGTGCTGGCTGAGGGGAGTCTTCGAGGGCTCGCTGTGGAGCTTAGACACGTCTTCTGGATGACTCAAAGTCCAGTAGCGAGCCTCCCAATAACGCGAGTAGAGCAATGAGGGAAGTCTCACCATCTTGATCGTATCCGAAGGGCTGTCGTGATTGTTATCCTTCTGGAGTTGGCGCTGATGTTGTGCAATTCGAGATCGCTTAGCTTTGTGCGCCGCTAAACTACCTTCGCACTAGCGCAGATCAAAAAATGATCTGCACGAACTTTTGTCGAGAGCTCTAACTTAGATGTTTCACAGCTTTGAGAACATTATTGGACATCCTAAGCAAGCTCCCACATTCGAGACGAATTTCTACAGAGGCCTTTGCGCTCCCAGGAGATCTACGTTCTCTATACAATCTCGAACTTACATACAGAAGATACAGAATGGCATTTACACCTAGGGGCCGTGGCGGCGACCGCGGTAGAGGCGGCGACCGTGGTGGCTTTCGCGGAGGCTCGCGCGGTGGGCCAGGAGCGGCTCGCGGTGGAAGAGGTTAGAATTTCTCGCTCCGTTCGGACCTGGAAATTCGTGCTAAAGCATTTTAATAAGGCGGTTTCGGCGACCGAGGTGGACGCGGAGGCAGTCGAGGCGCACCGAGAGGCCGTGGAGCCCCAAGAGGTCGTGGAGCTCCCAGAGGCGGTCGCGGCGGCGCAAAGGGTGGGGCTAGGACCATCATCGTAGGCCTTCAACATACTGTTTATTGGGAGTGGCGGCTACAACTAACACTAGATCCTCTAGGAACCCCACCGTCACCCTGGCGTTTTCGTCGCCCGAGCAAAAGAAGACATGCTGGTCACCAAGAACATGACGCCTGGCGAATCGGTCTATGGGGAGAAGAGGATATCTGTCGAGACTAGTGCTGTGACTGGTACAAATGCACTTGCCAACGGAGACGAGTCCCCAGCTACGAAGACCGAATATAGGGTCTGGAATCCATTCAGGTAAGAAAGACTCATGGTGAGATTGGAGCAAAAGTTGACTAGTTGATAGATCAAAGCTTGCAGCTGGTATCCTGGGAGGTCTCGACGAGATCTTCGTACGGCCTGGAGCCAAAATTCTCTACCTCGGAGCAGCAAGCGGCACATCAGTCTCCCATGTCGCAGATATCGTTGGACCCACAGGCACAGTTTTCGCCGTCGAATTCTCCCATCGCTCAGGTCGCGACCTGATCAACATGGCCACACACCGCACAAATGTCATTCCTATCATCGAAGACGCCCGTCACCCTCTACGCTACCGCATGCTGGTCTCGATGGTCGATGTTATCTTCGCAGATGTCGCGCAACCGGATCAAGCTCGTATCGTTGGGCTGAATGCTCATCTGTACCTGAAAGTCGGCGGAGGTATCGTGGTCAGTGTGAAGGCGAACTGTATCGACTCTACTGCGGCACCCGAGGCGGTGTTTGCGAGGGAGGTACAGAAGATGAAGGAGGAGAGGATCAAGCCAATCGAGCAGTTGACGCTGGAGCCTTTCGAAAGAGGTAAGGTTTCTTCCTGCGGTGTTTGATTTGCTTACTGACGCGATGTGATAGATCATTGCATAGTGACTGGGCGATACGTGCGTTCGATGACTTGAAAAGCATGTGGAAACTTGGATGGGAGGCTCTAGCTACATAATCTGCGTTCGGCGTCAGGTAACTACTTGCACTAGTAAGACATAGAAAATTGTCACACCTTCATTGATCTCAACTGGCTTTCAGGGTGAACCCATCACAGTCATCAATCACGATACAGGTCATCGTATGGAACCACTGACTTATTCTAGAATGGTCCACAAGATCTCCCCCCAGATACTGAGCTTCAACACCGGGCATGTTCAGCGTTCGAAAGCACTCCACTCTGTTCGTTCCGAATTGATGTTTTGGCACGCCATTGTGATCGGCGAAGACCAACCCATGACTACGTGCAAAAATGGCAACCATCGGCGGCTGATTACTTTAAGCTCTTCAATTTAGGTCTGGCTGGTGGAAATATACGTAGGCTAGTTCTTCAAGGGCTCTAGACATTTAAGCGATGTTTTAGCAGATGACTGCGTTTATAGCTATTGGATCTCCCGGTCCCAGGTCCCTGGCATCTGAGCCAGGCTCTATCATGATGAGACTGGTCTTGAGACTCAACATCAAAAGGTAACACCTTTGGTCTAGAAAACGGGATTCTTAATACAAAAGTCACGATTGCAGTAAGACTGCATTTGCAAATAGACCTAGTCGATTTCATTGGGATATGACTCTTCTTGGCAGTCTCGTGTGTGCCTCCAACTTTGCAACTCCGGTCGTTTCTATCCTCGAGCGGCGCTAGTTTTTTAGTAGCTGCATGGCCCTAGGTTAGGGTTCTCCCGAAATTAGTACGTGTCGCCTATAGTAACAGCCGGAGATGCGTTATTATAGAGTATGCGCGTCGTTATAGGATTTACGCGTCGCTATAGGGTAAATCCGTTATAGAGTAAAAATTTAATTAAAAGTAAAAAATAAAATAAAATAAAGACTCTAGAATATTATTTTCGTTATTTTTTATATATAGTTATTACTTAATCCTAGGCCTAATATTATAATTATTTATTTTACTATCGGTTTACTTTATTATTAATTTATTTTATTATTAATTTTATTTTATTTCTTTATAGTCCCCGCTCTTTATTTTTTTATTAAATTATATTATTATTATTTTTAATATCCCGGTATTTATTACCGTCGGTATCTTTATATAAAGATAACTAGTCGGGATAATGTTTAATTAATAAAAATTATATATAATTTTTTCTCTTCGCTTACTCCCGTTCAACTAGGAGATCGTTATAAATATTTTACTTTTATATATAATTCTTCTTTTTAATAATTTCCGGTAAAAATAATAAAGGCGGTAAAGATAATAAAAGCGCGATTTATATTAATTAAATTATAATTTCCGTTATTAATTTTAATACTATTATAACGACGGCTTTATTTTTAATAGAGACGGTAATATAAATAAATTTATAAATTTATAAAGTTATTATAATATTTCTAGTTTAGGGGGTAAAAGATTAAAACTTCTCTTTTAATTTATAAAATTTAATTTTTAAATTTTTTAAAACCTCGTATATTTTAAATTAATACCTTATTATAATACTTTTATTTTTATCGTCGTTATTATAAACTTTTAAAATAAAGATTTTATAAATTATTTTATAAATTATAAATTCGTTTTTTTCGAATATTATTACTTATTCTACCTACTACCCTAAAGAAATAATATTAAATAAAATATATTACTATTAAATATAATAATATAATAACTAGTATTAACGATAAAATAAATACGTATATATTAACTCATCCTCGTCGAGTTTACTCTAAATATTATTATTTTATTAAATAATAATTTTAACTCGCCGAAGTTATTCGACGAGTAGTTTTTAAATAGGGCCGGTAAATTACTTTAATTAAAAATACTTTTAGTATTTAATATTTATATATATATATACTTTATTAGAATAAAAGAAGACGACTAGTTAATTATTTATAAAGCGGGTAATTTATTTATATTTATTTAATTAATTTATAAAGTTAAATATTAAATATTCTAAAATTTCTTTTTAATATAAAGTCTTTAAAAAAAATTGTTATAACTATAAACCCGTAGCTCCTCTTAAATTTATATTATATTTATATATATCTTATTTTTAAGTCTTTTTAAACCCGTAAACCTTATTCGTTTATAAAGAAATCGGGAAAAGTATTATAAATATAATATATATTTATAATTTATTATATAGGGTTTTAATAAAGGTTTCTCTCCTTTAAAAACTATATTAATTTATATACTCTTATTAATTTCTTTTTATTTTTTAATTTAATTAACCTTAGAATCTCGCTTTTAAATTTATTATTTTAATAATTAATTAATTCTCGTTTTTAAACTTATTACTTTAGTAGCTAGTCGATATATTTATTATAAAAGAAAGATATATCGTTATCGAAATCGCGTATTACTTTAAAGTAAATTATATTAATATAATTAATAAAGGGTTAATATAATAATATATAATATAAAAGATATTAATTATTCTTTAAAGGATTTGGCCTTAATATACTAGAATTTTAATATTATTTTAATCTCGATAAAGTTAGCGGTAGAGTTTAGCCCGTCGTTTTAATAAATATTTATAATAATATTTTTATTAAAATCTACTTTATAATAAATCGCCCTTTTTAAAAAAAAGAAGTTAATACCCTTATTAATATATTTATATAGGGTATCGTAAATAATAACGTAAATAACGTCTATATATAGAAGTAAATAAATAAGAAATTTATATTTTAAATTATCGATTAATTACGGGTAGGCCCGTAGAGTTTTAAAATTTAATATAAAGTCGTAAACTTTAATATTAAAATCGCGATAATAAAATAGAGTAATAGGAAGGTATAAAGATAATATAAATAATTAACGATAAAAACTATAGTATTAATAAAATAGAGATATATATATATAATATTATAAAAGTATTAATACTAAAGAACTAGGGCCTTAAGTATATATTAAAAAAATAAAATCTTAATATAAATTTAGTTAATTATGGAAAGTCGTTTAATTATATTTTTAAAATTAAAATTATTTTAATACGGAGCTAGTCCCGATTCGATTAAATAATTATATAATTAATATATTATCCGAAGCTCTTTCCTTTATAAATATATTATTTAATTAAGAAATAACGATAATAAAGGAAATATATTTAAATCTATATAAAAGATTATATAAATAATATATTATTAAAATATTCGGGCTATATAGCTTTACGTATAATTAGACGAATAATTTAAAATTATTAAAGAGTAGTTTTACTAATTTTTAATATAGTATTTTTTTAAGATTATTATAATACCCGTACTCTAAATAAAGCTCGATAGGTAGATTTAATATAATAATTATTTCCTAATAAAGATAAATAAAGGGCGATAATATAAAAGAGAAATATAATTATACTTTTAAAGTTATCGATTTTAGAAGAAGAATTTAGTTTAATATTTAATTTATTATTCGTATTCCTTAATAAATTCGTCCGCGAAAATATTTTTAATATTTATTTAACGGTTTTATATAGATCCCTAGTTTTTCTAGGATAAAAAATATTCAATAATATAACTCTTCCCTTTTTTAATAACGCGGTTATTAAAGATATATTTTAATTTTAATTTTAATTTTAAATTATCTCGCTCGGTTTCTATTACTTTAGAGTTAATAGGTCGTAGATATTTAAAAAAGTTTTAATTTAAAAATAAATACTACTCTAGTTATATTATTAAAAATATATTATAAATTTTCTAATTTTTCGGGAGATTAAGGCGGTATATAAATCTATTAATATAATTAAAAACTTTAAATAATTTAGTTATTTATTAATTATATTTATAACTAGTAAATCTATTTACCGGAATATTATAATCTTTATATAAATATAATAAAACCTAGTCCCTTTTACGGAAGAATAAAAAATAATAAATATAATTATAATATTTCTTATTATATATTTAAATAAAGGTAATTATATCCGAAGTTTAAATATATATTAACTTTTTTAATAAAATATTATTCTCTTAATTTCCTAGGTCTAATATATTATTAATAGTAAAATTAAAAACTACTTTATTTAGGGTATAATTAATAGGCTAAGAAAATATATTATTATATTATATAATTATAAAAAATAATATTTCTTCTTAGACTTTAGGGTTTTATAAAATAATAATCTAGAATCGTAATATAATTTTAATAGTCTAATTTATATACTCGTTTAATTTATTCGTTTATAGATAATAAATAATAGAAAATATCAAATTTACCCTAAATTTATTAAATAAAGCCTTCTATAAAGTATTTATAAATTTACGGTCGCGGTTAAAAAAAATAACTTTCGGAATATTTTAATTTATTAAATATAAATAATATAAAAATATATTTATTTATTATTTTATTTTTTATATTAATTTTCCTAGAATCGCGGTTACCTTTCGGGAAAATTTATATATAATAATTATAATATTATCGAATCCTTCCTATAAAAAGGGTAAAGTTAAAATAAAATTAATAGAAATTATATAAAAAAAAGAGAGTAATATAATAATAAATTATAATACTTTATAAAGTTTATACCTAGGAGTACCGAATAATTAATATTATATATAATATCGTAAATATTTATTTAATTTTTTATTTAATTTATATATATACTAGTATTTAATTATTATTTTATAATATTTATATTTTCCTATATATAAACTAGAATATATAATATTAAATAAAGTTTTAATATATAAAGAAAATATATATAAATAGTTTAATATATATACGCGATTAATAATTAAATTATTAATATATTATATTAAGTCGTTACCCCCCTTCGAAAATAAAAGATCTACGATATCTTTATTAATTTCTATATTATAATTAAATATATAATTTATTTTAATTTAAAAGTCGTTATTCTAGTACCTTTAAAATAATTTTTATTTAAACTATATATTTATTTCTATTAATATATAGACTTTATATATATATATTTAAAATATATCTAGCTCGCTTTTTAAAAAGTCTTTAACTATATTCTTTTATTATAGTCGGGAAAGAGTATTTAATACTATATATTTAATATTAAATTTATAACGGATCTTTATATTTTAAAAATACTAAATATAATTTAAAACCTATATAATATATAAATCAATCTTTATTATAGATAAGGTAGTTATATTTATTTATTTAATTATATTAAACGTAACTTTATAATTAATATAAACGATTATTTTCAAAATTAATTCGATTATATATTTAACTTTAATAAATACTTATATTATTTCTACTAGTTTTATTTTAATAAATTAATAATATATTTCTATATTCTTAAAGAGTTAATTAAGAAAAAGAATAAATTAAATTTATTTCTAATCGGGATAAAGATTTTTTAATTTTTTTATAATATAATAAATTATAGCCCCGTAACCGAATTCTTTATTAATATTAAAGTCGATAAAAAATTTCTTTTTATTATCGAAATAATATAAAAAGAAAGATTTAGAAAGAGTATTTTCAATAATTTTACATAAACGGATCTTTTATAAGGAAGAGGATTTAAAATTAATTTTCTTAATATATTTCTATCGCTAAGCGCCTATAGGGGGTATTTTATTTAATAATATAATTTTTTTATTTTATAAAGGCCTAACTAGAGTAGTATAATCTTTAATATAATCTTTTAATTAACTAGTTATTCCTAGGTATATTTTAAATACTATTAATATTTAAAAGAAAACTAATTATTTAATAATTATAAACTTTTCTTTAAAAGTTAATAACCCGAATAAATTAATTTTTTAACTAAATAGTATAATTAATAAATAATTAATAAATACCTTTTTAGGGTTAATTAAAATATTAAATTTAATAAATAAAGAAAATACTATATATAGGTATTAAATATAATTCTTAAGAGTCTAAAAGAATACTATAATATTATTAATATATACTCGGGCGAATATTTTATAGATACGTAGGATCTAGTTTATTTATTATTATATATATATAGGCGAGTTTTTAAATCTTATTATAGTAATAAAATTAAAAGTCTCTTAACCGCGGTATAATATAATAATAAACTTATATTTATTTTTAAAGTATATATATTATTAATAGAAGAAACTAGCCGCGTCGATAATAGTAATTTAATAATAACCCTTAACGGCGTTAATCATATTATTCTATAAAGATAAATAATAGATATTTATTATAATTCTAGTATTTAAACCTCGAATATTAATAATAATATAACTTTTTTTAATATAGTCTAATTTTATAGTTTAAATAACGAAGACTAGGAAGTTAAATAAAATAGTTTATATCGTCTATTTAAATTATCCCTAAATATATAATTTATTAAAAGTTTCGTTAATAATCTTCCGGCTCTCGTTATTTATAGGATAAATATATATTATTTTAAATACTTTATCTTCCTAGTCGGCGCGAAGTAATATATATATTTATTTATTTTCTAGAATATTAATAAAGCCTCCTTCTATTTGAAGTATAAAGAATTAATTAATAATCTTTACTAACTCTAATTATTTATTACAAATAATAATACCGTTTAAAAGGATATTATTCTTTATTAAAATAATTACCTCTATTAATAGAATAGAAGACTAGGAATTAATTAGATTCTCTATATCTTTACCCTCTAAAAACTACTTAAAAAGTAATAAACTAGTATTAATAGTAATTATACTATTAAAAACGTTTTTAATAAAAGTTTCTTTATACTTTTAAAGAGGCCTTTATATAATAAACTCGCGAATATCGTTATCGCCTATAATAATACTATAGTAGTTATTAAATTAAACCTCGATTACTTAATTTAACTTTATATTCCTAGGGATTTTAACGTATTTATTAATTTTATTCTTTATAAATACTAATTTTATTCTATTATTAACGATTCTAGTAAAGAAGTATAAATTAGTATCTATTAATTTAAAGAAATAGTTTTATATTAATAAATTAAATTTATAGACTTCGATAATTATTATAATTTATAGAGGGATAACTTTTATTTTCGTAATATATACTAGCTAGTTTATATTTATAGTTTTTAAATAAATATTAATAAAGTAGTCTATATCGTAGTTATTAATATAAATTATTTATTAAAATACTAATATATTAATCCCTTTAAAGATTATAATATTTATATTAATAAATATATTTATTTTAAAATTATCTATAATATAGACTTCTCTAGGGGCGGTTTCGGTTATTATTTTACTACTACTCTTATTTTTCCCGGGGAAGTATAAAGAGGTAACGATATATTTAAAAATAATATAATAATTAATATTAATACTAGTAATTTAGAGTAAAATTACTATAGTACGGATTCTAGCTTTGAGAAGAAAGTATACTATATATTTATAACTAATAATAATTATTTTATAATTAATATTTTTATTACTCTTTTCTATTTTAATTCTAGGATTTAAACCGACCCGAATATTAATATACCGGTATTTCCTAAATATTTATCTTATTCCTATATTTTTAAAAGAGTCGTAGTTTAATTTAATAATAAACTTCTATTTTAATAATTTATTATTCGTTTTAATTTAATAATAAGTTTCTATATTTTTATTTATTATTAAAAATTATTTACTCTTCTAAATAATATTTATAATTAAATATTTAGGGTAGGAGGTTTTAATAGAGTTTTTACCTAAACTTTAATTTCTAATTTATATATATAATATATTTTAGAAGAGAATAACTCTTTATAAATATAATATTTAATTTATTTAGGTAAATCGATAATAGTTATTTAATAACTAATTATTTCGTTTTATTTATTATAATAATTCTTTTATTATTAATACTAACTTCATTTATTAAGGTAATTAATATTAAGTATAAATTATTCTTTTATTTATAACTCTATAATACCGTCTTCTTAAGAGCGGTTCTTTTATACCTCGGTTTTATAATAAATAATTATATATTTAAAGAGTATTTATTATTACCCGAAATAATTAAAATTATAACTACCGGTTATAGGCCCGCGGTTTTCTTAACGCGGTTAATAATTAAAACGATTTTTATTTCTAATATTATTATTAATAATTTATAACTAAATAAATAGTAGTTGAATTTAATAAAATTATTACTATATTTAAGAGATACTTAATATATTCTAATAAATCGGATTAATAAATTAATAAGAAATAATTTAAAATAACTAGTTCTATTATAGGCGGAACTAGTTAAGTTATTAATAATTCTATTAATTTTATTATAAACCCTTTCATTTAAGAGGTAATAAAGATTTAATTATTTTATTACTTTATATTATTCCTAGCTAGGCTTCTTCCTTAATATTAAATAAATTAAAAAAATTATTTTATAAAATACTAGGTTTAGGCGAATTAATAAAAGATTTAAAATTAAAATTAATATAATCGTAGATTATAGATATTTATTAATATATACTAAAAATATCGGCGGCCCTAATTAAATTAAATATTTTATATATATATTATTCAAATATTTTACTAGTATATATTTAAACGAATCTATATTTATTAAAATAAAGTTTATATATAACTTCTAGTATCTTTATTTTAAATTATTTAATAAAACGATTTATTTATTTAAGGCTAGCGAAGGTACGTATTAATATTTTAATATTAATATTTACGTCGGTAAATCGAAAACCGGCTTTAGCGGCTCGGGGCCATTAGGTAAACTACCTCGGGCGCCTAAAGTAAGCTTAAGGTACCTGAGCGGCCTTAAGCGCCCGTCGAGCGCCCGCCGAGTACCCTTTAAGTATTAAATCGCTCGACGGGCGCTCGACGGGCGCCCGAGGCCGTTATAAAATAAACGTCGGGCTCCTTATAAACATAATTTAAACCCGGAGCTTCAGGGGCCCTAACTTTAGAAAATCATATGATTTACCACCTAAAATTTTTAAAAATCTTAATATTCTATAATCGCCCCTATCGACGGTAGCGACCCCCCGGAACGACCCCTAACGCCAGCAAATTTTAATACCCGGAATCGATCGATTCAGGCGAAATCCTCGCGGGGGTATACGTAGGCCATACGCTAGGGCATACGCTAGGGGTTTAGGGGTGCGACAGTAATAGTTATAGAGGTACGACAGCGACAGGACCATAACCATAAATGGAATACGCTATGGTCATAAATGGAATGGGGCCATAGCTATAAATGGAATAGGGCCATAGCCATAAACAGGGGCCATGGACGGGGGTCAAAGTTGGTAGCGCACCCCTAATTTAGCGCCCATTAGTGGCCGTTTTAGGTTTACTCGGTATACGCCTGAATGGCCCTAGGCCCCTTAGCTGTATACCTCGGGCGTACCTCGAGTCGGTAGATAAATATCGTGTTTAAGGCTCCCGGGGCGCCCGTCGAGCGCCCTAAACCACGATCGAGCTACTTTTCGTTTTACCGACGTAATTTATTCGAGAATTATTTAAGAACTATTTTTTTAAAATATAAAAATAAAAACTTTTATACCTCCTCTTTATTATATTATTTAATTATATTATTAACCTAATCTTTAAAGTCGAAAACGTTTTTATATATAATATATTTTTTTAAAATAAATAGGTTATTCTTTTTATCGCTTTTAAAATCGAAGAATTTTATCTCTTCGAGTTTTAATTTATTCTAGGCGTTTACCCTAATATTAATATCGTTTTAACTAGTTATATTATTTATTTTTAATAAACTTTAACGTCCTACTAGGTCTTTCTTTATCTTTATTATTAATTTAATAATAAAGGTCTAAATCTCTAACGATTCTATAAATTATATAATTTATTCGGAATTTATAATAAATTACTTAGGCTCGGGAAGAGTTATAATTTCTTTATTTTTAAATTCATCCTTTAAAAATTATTTCTCTTATAGGTATTAATATAACTCTTTAATATCCCTTCGGAAAATACCGATAAATAATATTATAAATATTTTATTTATAACTTAAAGTAATTATATAATAAATTATTTAAATTTAATATACTTTAAAAAATTATTATTAAATTATTTCGCTTTTTAGCCCCTCTTTAATAAATATTTAAAAAATACTTTACTAAAAGGATAAAAAACTATATAATTATTTAAATAATTATTTATTTAATATTAAAAATAACTTTTATTTATTTTAAAATATATTTATTTAATAATAGGAATTCTTATAAATAGAAAATAAAATTCATCTATAAAAGTGTAGGGTAGGCTCTAAGCGCTATAAGCGCTCGTAAGCCGGTTAAGTTGGTTTGAGCGGGGTAATACTATATCTTGACTCTAAAGCGATATAAGCGCCCCTAAGAATCTAACGCGCTCCTGAGAATGTTTTTGGCTCGTGAGAATACCTAAATTTAGAATGCGCCACCAATATGGCCCCCATACATGGCCCCACTTATGGCTATGGCCCTATTCCATTCATGGCCATGGCGCATTCCATTCATGGCCATGGCGCATTCCATTCATGGCCATGGCGCATTCCACTTATGGCCATGGCGCATTCCATTCATGGCCATAGCCCTATTCCATTCATGGCCA
>JAABUW010000774.1_pt1 | contig 59185 bp, 104 predicted proteins | sample 5560081 | NCBI WGS metagenome assembly JAABUW01 (sample SAMN10711882, study PRJNA513363) | rock metagenome | isolation source: Antarctica rocks | place: Antarctica: Victoria Land, Knobhead sud | reverse complement strand
AGCTGTGCTGAGCCGGTTTGGGGGCTGGCCGCCTCTCAAGAAGGATGGAAACGCAACTGTGAACAGCCTGACTCGTGCGAGAGCAGCTGTCACACTGCCACCCTCCCTCTTGAGAGTCTCGAGTCTCCTACGCACACATTGGTGCACACGCAGCATCAGGTCGTCTGGTTTCTCGTCTCAGGGTCTATCTGAGGCTAAATCTTGCAGTTTTTTCCAGGGCATCAAATTGTTGAATTGCAGGTGCGCGGTGTGCCGGGAGGAATTCGTGCGCGGCGAGGCGGTTGCGACGCTGCCATGCCGCCATTTCTACCACCCTGCCTGCATCGCGCAGTGGCTGCAGCACCAGAAGGCGCGTCCTTACATTGTTCGGTTTCGTGTCCAATCACGAGTCGATTCGTTCACATGCATATCTCAGGTGTTTCGGCTGGGCTGACAGCTCGACGAGACAGCTTCAATGCCGGGAATCGGACAGTGCTGCTTGATCGGGTGGCGGGCATGCAAAGAAAACGCGGGCCGATTTCTGGGTGGTCCTGCGCCGTGCCGCTGCCTCGCCGAGGTGGTGCAGCTGCGTAGCTCAACCACAGGCCAGCAATGACACTGACGTCAAAGCTCCTCTGCGATCCAGGTCTGCCCCATCTGCAGCCACGAGCTCAAGGCAGCATGAGGGGCGGCATATAGTTTGCAGCCAGCTTGGCAGGCGCCTTGGTGGCCTGAGGCGGAAACTTTCGAGCGTCCAGTCCTGGGAAGAGGTTGTGATAAATGATGCTGAGCTGCGGCATTGCATCATGCATATAATGGCGTGCGGAGGTGACCTTGCCAACTTGTGTGAGGGTGTACCTATCTCTCGCTGCAACATGTCAGGAATTGCGCCTGTGTAGACCTCCAGAGCATACAGATTTGTCGTGTGAGCTGCTGTGCTCGAATTCTTGTCAGTGTTTCAATGTTTGCTCCCTGGCGAAGGCAAGCAGATGCTGCGGCGCTCAAACCTTGCTTCTGGAGCTGCCGTCTAGGTCATCATCGATTACAAAACCACGTTCGGATGTGGTGCGTGTTGCAACCAGCAGCATCGCAGGTTCAACAGCCCACCAAGGCAATGAGACACAAACAGGCAGACCTGCACCCCTGTTAAAGGTACCTCCGCCACTTATCGCATGACTCGGCATCATCCCCGTCAGCAGCAGTCCGGCCATGACTGCGTAGAAATGGGCTTTCCCAGTGGTACCCAGCCCCGGCTCAGGGCGGCAGCATGTCGATTGCCTCCTCTACAGTGTCAGTGACGTGCTCGTCCACAATCGCCGCCGGCTGCTCCAGTTCCTTTGCCGCCTGCCGCTCCTCCGCCCTGCACGGTCAGAGCAGAGCCGTCATGTCTGCGATGTATGGCAGCAAAAGACCCGCAACATGACCACAAAGGCCGCAAGCCGTTCCCGGCTGCTCCATCTCCTGTGCCGCCTGCCGATCCTCCGCCCTGCAAACAAATGTTGACATGCGATCGTTGAGTGCCTCATCTGCCACGGCAGGCATCAGGGCAAAACGCCAGAGATGGTGCTGGCAGGGATAGCAAACAGGACGCTTGCATCCTCACGTCTACACCACTTGCGAGTGCTCCGTTGCAGATACACAAAACTCACGTGAGACCCCAGCTATGAATTTGCCGAGTGCTGCGCACCGTTTCCGGCACTCCTCGCCGTCGCCGGCTTCCGATATCTGGAAGCTCTCTGTGTCGCACGCCGCCTCGCACGCGCGCAGGCCGCCGCACGCTGTCGCATGGAACTCCACGCTGAAGGGTTCAACCAGATTCCGCACAATAGTCTCCTCGGCGCCCATCTGCAAGGAGGCACATTTCGGAGAGATGAAAATATTTCCACCCTCGGAGCGGTGCCAGCGAGGTCCAACCATGTTCCAACCACGCACAATCGTCTCGCCCAGCGGCACTCAGGTTTGCTCAGCTTTGATAAAAGCCAGCAGTGTCGGCTCGGCAGCTGTGCATCACTTGGTGAAGGTTCTTCGAACCAATCTTGAGGCCACACCTGGTGCGTGAGCCAGTGCTTGCCGGACCAGTTGAACCCATACACGTGCACCCGAGGCGCCCCCTCGCCCGCGGCCTTCACGCACGCCAGCACCTGCAGCAGCCCTGCAGCATACACGAGGGGGGGGATTGTGAATGGCGACGGTGCAAGGTGCTGGACGATGAACATACGCCCTGCCTGCCGCCTTTCCGCGCGCCAGCGCCTGCAGCAGCCCTGGACACACGAGGAAAACTGCCAACCATGGGATGCTGGACGATGCATTTTGCCTGCTGCAGCCTTCTCGGCATGTCAATACACCTGCAGCAGCCCTGGAGCTCAAACAAGGCGACACGTTGCACAGAACTGAGCGGGGCCGTTGGCGCCGGTGATTCGAGTGTGCCAAACCTTTTGGCCCGGCCAAAAGCAACAGCGGCGTCAGGCGGGTCTTCTCGGAAGAGAGCTCAGGTGCACATTAGGTAAACACAAACATCAGGGGTTTGTGATGTGAGACGGCGCACACCCAGCAGGCCTGTGGAGGGGTCTGGCGGGTACTCGCCCCGCCAGCCCTCGCTGAAGAACCGCTCGTACATCCGCTGGTACGCCTGCGTGTCCGCCTGCACGATAGCGGACATTTCTGCATTGAAATTTCGGGGTGACTGACAGGAACAAAATCAGAGGAACAGAGGCTCCTGCCATGTGCACGGGTGTCCCCCTGCATGACAAGCGCGGTACAGGCATGCCCACCTGGAATAGTTTTGGCCCCAGGGTGGGGTATGTGGCCAGCAGCGACTCCGGCGACGACGCATTGCCGCCCAGCAGCAGCACCGCATGCGCCTGCCGGTAGAGAGTGCAGGAACATATCTAGGTACAGATTGTTCACTTGGCATGTATAGCAGACTGCAATCAACACACATGAGATTGAACACAAAATGCCTGTATGGTCTTCAATCTGTGTTATAATACACAATCACATCAGCAGAAGCCTAGAACGTGCCTGCTCTATGAGGGGCTCTGCTCTGCTGCCGTTGCGCAGCTGCCAGAAGCCCCAGTAGGGCGCTGGCTGCAGTTGTCGGGAATCAGCATACATGGAAACGCTTCTTCTACTTTGCCAACAGGACAGAAACTGAGACTAAGCACCAGGAGCTGTGCAATGCGGCAGGACACATGTTGACGTGTTGTTGACGTTAGTGGCAACGGTAGCGCAGATGCAGAAGGCGGCAGCAAGCACCTGGCGGTAGTTGTGCCGCGCAAACCAGGCGTCCAGCCGCTCCCCCGGCAGCCTGCAGGTCGGAGGTGATGTTCAAAACCGGGTCAAGGTCGGAATAAAGCAAGTGTTGCCAAGTACAAAGATGCGCCCGGCAAAGCATCTTGATGACTTGGGTTTAGCTCCAATCGCGACACACCGCAGTGGCAGCCAAGTGGAAGGGAAAGGGCCAGGAAGCCCGGAGGCAGCGCCTGTTGTTCATCTCGTTGAAGCGAACAATGGCGTCCGCCGCCGCGATTTCTTGCCGGGATGCGTCCGCCAGCGGGCCGTTGCCGACGATCGCCACCGCTTTTCCACCCGGTGGCGCCACCGACGCGCACAGCGCCTTGTTGGCGCCCCGCAGCAGGTTGGCCTTGCCCTTGGCGTCCGGAACGACCGCCACCGCCCACAGGGCCTTGGCCCCGGGCCGCTTCAGCAGCTGGATCGCCTTTTCCGCCGCCGCCGGCGCAGCGGCGGCGGCTGCGCTGGCCGCGTCGGCGGCTCTGCCGGCGACCTCCACAGTGTCTCGTGCCTGCGCCGCCAACCACAGGAGGGAGTCCTTCCACTGCGTCCTGGTTCTGGAAGGCGATAAACATGAGCAGGAGACGCGCATCTCACACACCATGAGTTTTCCAGGCACAGGGGATCTGACAAATTTCTCCAATTCCAATTGTAAAGCGCCGCACCGTCAGCCCTGCGCCAGCGGAGCGCCACGGCAGTCCGAATGCCGCAAGGTACAGCACCAGCGCCGCGGCGGGGAAGGTCAGGCAGGCGGCGGTGCGGCTGCGCGCCGCCGCCGCCGCCGCCCGCGCCGAGTACTGGGAGCTCACCGCCACGCTGGGCGGCCGTGAGAACCTACACAGGGTGGGTTGAATAGGGTTCATGCATCGGTGCACGCCAAGTTTGCTGAGTGTGATGTGCCATCTGCCAAAGAAGTGGCTTTGTACGGTCTGATTCTCAGCATCCAGCTCCTTGTGCCTGCTTGGCGTCGGGGCATTGGGTCGCCAAACCTGGAAACCGCTCAACAAGAATCGTTCCCGCCAGGCTTGAGACTGCTCATGCTTGCTGCTGCCCGCTCCCAGTGCACTCATGCCATCGGCTGATGGAGCCTCAAAAGTAAAGAAAGAAAAGTAAAGACCAGCTCACCCGGCCAGCCCTGGGCTGGCAGGGCGGGTGTATGCCATCAGAGCGTGCCGGCGCTGCCACTCATGGACAGCAGCCACGCCTGCATGCGGAGGACGTGGGGTAGTTTCATGCAGCGGACTCCCAAAGTGCCGAAGGTGGTTGAGGAGGAAGACAGCGCTGCTGCATCTTACACGTGTGTCTGAGCTGGGTTCGTGACACTGTTGCAAGATGCGCTCGCGCTGCATGTAGCCTGGCGGCACTCATGGCGCTGGTCACAGCTCGACCTCACCTGCTGTTGCCTCGTGCGAGAGCGACCAGCGGATGATCTTCCAGGAAGGCCAGCTATCGCCGTCCTGATCAAGCTGTCTGTCACAAAGCTACGCTGCGCGGTAGCGCACTACTGCATCAGCTTCAAATCGGAATCTGAACTGCAATGCCAGAGGTGCAATTACAAGAGTAAGCTCAAGTTTAGCATGCTAAGAGCATGCTCTTCCGGACGTGACAACGGTGGAGGGGTTTCAGAACGAAGCTGGGTGATGCATCGGATTCGGGTGCCAGACTCGCGGTGCGAGCACCAAGCCACCAGTTGGAGGCAGCTTTGCTAGTCCGAAACGTCGCAACGTGCAGCAGGCGCGAAAAGCAGGCTGTGAGCGTCTTGAAGGCGATTTCCGGAACGAAATCATCAAGCACAAGTTCTTTGATCGATATTGTGCAGCCGCGGCAACCACAAGTGCATTGTGCGAGAAATAGTTTCCAAACGGCAGATTGTGTCACATCAAGTAGTGCAGCGTTGTGTTCGTGCGACGCACGTCGTGCACACGGTGCTGAAGTGCACAGATAGGTGTATCGGACGGACATTCTTGAGCGAGCTTGCTCAACGTTCTGGTGATACAAGCTTCCAACTTCTTTGTGAATCAAGGCCTCAGTGTGTCGGCGAGTCAACGAGATAGCGTAGTAGATATTCTGACCAGCGCCACTGGCCGCTGACGGCAGCGGATGATCCTGTGGCGGCAGCTGCTCGCCGCCGTGGGCGTGGGACTGATCTGGGGCTGTACCAATCCACTAACACGGCTGGGCAGCCTGCAGCTGCAGCGCAAGCAGCAAGGCGGCACATCTGCCAGCGGCGACGGTCTCATCGGTACAGCCAAATCTGTCCTGTCCACGCCGCTGCTGATCGTCCCGCAGGCGAGCTCCGACAGATACATCGCAGCTCATCAAATTCATTCTTGGCTGTCATATGCAATTGTGCATGTGCTTCACCGTCCTTTCAACATTTCAGATTATGCGGCGTGCACCGGACCGCCATTTTGTACCATTTTATGCAGGCACTCAACGTCGCGGGTGGCGTCGCATTCGCCGCGCTGCTGAGCTCCGCGCCGCTGTCGCTGGCGGTGCCGGCCGCCAACGGCAGCAGCCTGCTGGCCAACGCGGCGTGCGACTGGCTGCTGGGCGAACGCATGAACCTCAGGCGTGCTCGACTATCAGGCAGTTCTTGCGCAGGAAACATCAGCTGCTGGCCTGGCGGACAGCGTCGAACTTGGCCAAGGCTGGCACATCGAGAGCACACATGCTTCAAGTCCGCACAATGGCCCCCAGGCGCTCATCGCCAGGCTTAGGAACATAAAGCTTGCTCCTCGCCTCCCGAGCCTGGTGATACCATGCTGGATGCCATCGTGTGGAGTGGGCACTTCCTGTCAGTGCCACTGCGCGCCACGCAGCTGCAGGAGCACACATCAGAACCGAGGCGCCTTGAAGGCGCGTTTGAAACGGGCCGCTTTGATTCGCAGGCTGACGCTGCCGGGCGTGGCGTGCATTGCCTCCGGCATCACGCTGTGCAGCCTCTGAGGCGCCACTGAGACAGGCGACGCATTTGCCAGACGGACGGAGGCACAGGCGTTGCAGCAAGGCGCGGACGCCGCGGCGCGGATTCCGCCGGCGGGGTTGGCGGAGCCTAAACACCGCGCCTGTGGCATTCCAACCATCCTTAGAATGAACGGGGAGGTGCTTGGGGCGGACGCGGCACGGCGGAAGGCCTTTGCGGCGCTGCAGCCGCGGTGCACAGGCCTGCTGCAGCTGCGCACACAGCCAAAGGCGAGCGCGCTTCAACGCTCCCGGTTTTTGCCTCAGCAGCAGATGGTCGAGGATCCTGGCGATTGCCAGTCCTGGATGTGGCATTTGCATCACAAGCAGACTGCGCCAGTCGCCACATGGCCTGCCTGCAGGTAGCGCCGCTGCATGGCCATGCTGATGCCGTGCTTCGGACCGGGTCTTATTGTCCGCTCGTTCTGTCCCTGCGGCATCGTCATGGCCTTACAGGCGTTGCCAATGGCGACGAATTAGTTGCAAAGCCAACAGTAAGGACGGAGCTGCAATGGGCATGACGTCGCCATCATAGTGCATCCAAAGGGCATCTCGGGTTAGGCGAATTACGTAAATCTCGGCGCCTCCTGTAGCGCAGATGGGGCTTCAGCGAACCATCGACGGGCTGGCGCCATCACTTACCATCCCGGGCTTCCACCAGTACTAACTCGATGTATCATTTCCAGACGCTGGCGGTGGCGCTGGCGGAGCTGGAGCAAAGCACTGAGGGCCTGAACCCTTTGGTCGTCGTCACAGCTTCCACAACACCGATTTGAAACCGGTGCTGATGTTACATCGCAAGCGCAGGCGCTTTTCGGTGGCACTGGCTCAGCTGCGGAGAACCATCGAGGGCCTGGAGCCGGCGGGCCTCAGAGTGGTGCCGCACAATCGGTCGTCAAAACACGCTGACTTCTCTAAGTGTACCAACTTCTGCATGTGCATCCAGGCGCTGGCGGCGGCAGTGGCGGAGCTGCAGAGAACTATCGAAGGCCTGGAGCCGGCAGGCGTGGCGGGCTGCATGGAGTACGCGCTGATGCCGCTGCTGTTCCTAGTGGACTCCACAGTACAGACGCGCTCCAAGCCAGGTGTGATAGTGTGTAGAACAGGCAAATTGGCACACTTTGGGAGCTGCTGTGAGTGCCTGGTCAAGTGGTGGTGTGCTGGCTGTTGTCTGGTGCGCAATGGGCGCTGGAGCCGCGATTAATTGCCGACACCATGACATCGGAGCTGCAGGCGACAGAAGCCTGATGCCTCATGCAGGCGAGTCGACGCTGCCGGCGGCGGCCGGCGGGCCGTCCTTCCCTGCGGCCAAGTCCGACACCGTCGCCGAGGCGGCGCTCGGCGCGGCGGCGGCGCTTTTGGCCGTGGCGCCCTTGGCCAGTGCGGAAAGTCTGCCGACGATGCTGGAGAGGCTGCTCTGCGCGGCCGCATTGCCGCGTGCCGCCGCCGCCGAGGAGGTGCACAATTTTGCCGGCTCCCCACATATGCTCATCCACAGATAGCTTGAGCAAACAGCTACAAATGGGTTGCTGCTCTGCTGCTCAGCAAGCCTTCGTCACAGCCACTGCACCAACTGCTCTAGCACAAGAAGCGGCCTCCGGCTCTTGATATAGATGGTACATCAATCGTCGGGCAGGTTTTCGTGTTGGAGCTGTGCACAAAGGCCAGAATCACAGCGTGTTCTGAGCGAGCACTGCAGCTGCGACTCGAACGACATGCAAGTGCACTAAGCCCTTGAAGCATGATGCACGTAATGCTTGGTCTTTTGGGTGATTGTGAAGCTTTGCATGTGTTTGTCTTTGTAGTTCAGGGCATTTTTGACGTTTCAGGTGTTATGTACCTCATTGCAGGTTCGCAGCGGGGGGCTGCGCGCTCTGGCGGCTGCGCTACAGTGTGCCCAGGGACAGTCGGCGGCGGCGCTGCGGGCGGAAGAGAACGCGCCGCTTGTCGGCCATATGGCATCGGTGCTGCTCCAGGTAAGCAGTGTGGAAGCGCCGCCAGATGTTGGCATAGGTCTGTTGCAGTACAGCATCAAACATGTTGTCCCTGGCAGCAGATGGTGGCGGTGCAGGCGACAGCCATCCGGCATGTTTGGTGCTGCACTTCTGGAATATGATCGCCTCCCAGGCAGCAGCCTGACCCAGAACGCTCGCTGACTGCAGGCGGCGCAGATGGAGATCGAGGCGGGCGCGACCGGCAGCGCTCGGCTGCGGGCGCTGGCTCTCGGCGCGCTGCGGCGGCTGATAAATGCCGTCGGCGATGGAGACGCGCTGGCATTCTTTGTCCCCGGGCTGACGTCTGGCCTCGGCAAGGCGCTGGTGGCGGCAGGTGCATTTGCACGGCGCAACCGACAAGTAACATTCAAGTGCTTGAGTTGCTGGGCAACGGCAACGACAACGTCCTGGCTTCCCGCGTCCCCGGCTTGACGTCCGGCCTGGGCAAGACGCCGCGCGCAGTGTGTGCACTGCTTTTGCGAACGTGCTGCAGTGGGTAAAACTCTGTCTGAACATCTATATGGGCTTGACACGAATGCCCAGCGCCGTACAGCTCGCTGCTCGAAGTCATGAGGGCAGAACCAGTTGCGTCTGGCGGCCTCATCATGGCGCGATGCCATGCACGAGTCGCTCAGCGGACTCACTGGGCTTCATGTTGCTCGAACAGCGCCGCACCGACCTTTCAAGCACACGCTATCCCACGGCACACACCATGTGCCACTATGACAGCATGAACCCTGAATGACTAATACACCTGAATGACCTATGGAACTTGGCGCTGTTGATGTTGGCCCTGCAGGCGGCTCGCATGGGGCGCCGGCCGGCGGCAGGATCCGGCGCCGTGGCAGAAGTCATGCGGGCGCTGGTGGCGGGCGCTGCGTCTGACACTGGGCGAACATAAGCCTTCTCGATCTGATAACATCTGCTCCCAGGCCCACTATGAAAGTGCTTCTTGTGCTCAGGCGGCTCGCACGGGGCGCGCGGCCGTGTCGGCCCGGCGGCGGGGTCCGGCGCCGCAGCAGAGGCAGTGCAGGCACTGGTGCTGCTGCTGCGGCTGGCGCTGGGCGATACCTGCGCACAGGCGCCGCCGGCGTCGGCAGAGTGGAAGCCAGGTGCGTGCTGTATGGCAATCGCGAGTTGCAGCGCAGCCCAGACGCGGTCATAACTCGATTGACGTGTAGCCAGGAGGCAAAATCTCTCCGCAGCCTTGCACGGCAGCTGCTGGCCATGACACTGCTGCTGCCAGTGTGCCGCCTGGCTGTGACTCAGGATCGCAGTGAAATCTCACTCGAGTCAGTGTGTCTATCGCGTCCAGGCGCCAGCTCTGCAGGCGAGGCGCTGGCAGCGCTGCACCGCCTGGCGCTTCCTGCTTCCCCTGCAGCCACGTCTCCAGCCGCAGGTGCGGCATTGGGCCTACGGCCTTGCAGATATAAGAGTCCTGCATCATCGGCCGAAACAAGGCAGAAACATCAGAATCACAAGGCAGCTGGTGTGGTCCCCAGAGTTTTGCACCAAAAACACCCTAAGGCATGGCCTGCTGCTGTTCTCGCTTCCAACTGGGCTGTGGGGGCACCTGCCAAGGCGCATGCCGAACGCCAAAACGTGTTTGAAGCCGGTGACGCTGTTCCACTGTCCAGGCGATAGGAAAGCAACACGCCAATCGAAAGAATATTGTGCGCGGTCAGGTTTCTGGTGTCACGCATCTTGGTGTCACACATGCATGGGAGCGCTAGTGTGATGGCCATCCGGCCAATCTGCAGCGCCACCGCAGCGGGTAGTCCAACCACGCAGTCACCACCAGGCACAGCCGAAAGTATGGCCTGGCGCACTTCACGCATTTCGGCTGTGCACGAGCCCCTACACGATATGCTGCGGCAGTTCACTTGGCAAGCAGAATGGCTCTCATGTATTCAGGAATCCAACCGCCAGATCGGCAGCTGCGGCAGATGCTGCCGTCACCAGATAAGTGAGCTTCGTGCCTTGTCATCTGGCGAGCGGCACTGGTCTCATATGTGCAGGTCTCCCGTCGCCGCCGTGGCAGCCGCAGCCGATGCCGCCGGGCAAGCCCAGCTTCAGGGTGGCGCGTGACGCCGCGTTGCTGCACAGCACCAGCTGAGTCAAAGCCTAGCCATGACACCCTGCCAACAACTGCCCTTCATGTGTGCAGGAACCCTGCCGCCGCCGCGGCCAATGCCGCGGGGCAAGCCCAACTTCAGAGTGGCGCGCGATGCCGTGTGGCTGCGCGGAACTGCCGGCCGTGTGGCCAGCGTCCTGCAGGCGGCGGTGCCACCGCTCAGCAGCCACCCGCGCGCCACCGTGCGCGCGGCTGTCGCAGAAGGTAGAGAGTTGATGAGCGGTTTGCGATAATTCCCTCTGAAGTTAACGCAGCAGGTTGCACTGCTCTGCCATTCTTCCTTTTCAAGGACCTGCAGCCGAAACTTGACGAGTCTGAAGGTTCGCCATTCTGTGACCAACCCATGTGACATGCATCCTGTGCTCCAAAGAATGACAGGCTGAAGGGTGGCCCTTTATGCTGCAGGCGCTGCGGAGCTGCTGGATTGCTGCGGCATGGCGCTGGAGGCCGCCGCTCCCGTTCTGCTGGACGCCGTGCTCGCGGCGGCGCAGGACGACTGGCCCGACGTGGCGGCTCCCGCGCGCGCTTGGCTGGCGGGCAAGGCGATGGAGGACGCGCCAGCAGGTGCACAGCCTTGCTCAGCAATGCATTGCGGAGGTTGTTGTGATGTCGCCTCGCTCGGTCTTGCTGCAGCTTCTCAGCCGGCGCTGCCGGACGAACGACAGCTGCATCTTCAGTGGACTGGATCGAGACCGGTCCAGGGCAATACCAGAAACCTTTTGATGCGCAGGCGGTGGACGCGTGGCGTGGCCACGAAGCGGCCATCATGGCGCTGGCACCAACAAGCCGGCCGGTCCAGATGACACTGGTGTTCTGGATTTGTTCACGAGGACTGAAACACATCATACATCCGACGAGCAGGAGGGCGGGTGGCATGGCCGGCAGTCGGGGCGGCCATCGTGGCGCTGGTCGACGGGCTGCCGGCGGCGGCTCGCCGCGGCGAGGAGACCCTCACGATGCACGCGCGCCGCCTCACCACCGCGCTGCAGGTGCGGAGCCTTGTTCAATGCTGCTCCGTTCATTTGCTGAAAGCAGGTGTGCTGCTCGAACTATCTGTAACAGAATGCACATGTATGCACAGGCAGCTCCTTGATCAGGGCGGCTGCAACGTTTCAATCCACAACACTTGCAGTCCACCTTGGGAAGGGGACATATGCGATTGCAGCATAACATGCTAGAACCATCCTGCAGGCGGCGCCGGCGGCAATGGTGGCGGGCGCTGTGCTAGCGAATCCGGGGCGCCGCGCCGTGTTGGCAGCCGCATTCTGCACCGCTTTCGAGTTCAAGCGCGCAGCCGCGCCGCTGCTGCTGCATGCGGGCGCGTCAGACGCCGGGCCGAGAGCCAGCGCCGCCATCTCCGAGGCCGCGGCTCCTGACGGAGCCAGCAGCGGCGGCGGCGTGCCAGTCACCGAGGAAGATGCGGCCGACAGTCTCGGCGTTGCAGCAACGTCGCCTGGGTCAGCAGCGGCTGCGGCCAGAGACGCCGACGCCATGGCCGGGAGGACGGCTGCGGCGGCGCTGCCGCGCATGCCGATGGGCCTGGCGTACGTCGGCAGCCGACGCGCGTACGGCGCCCTGGCAACAGCAATGCGCCTCACGGGGCGCCTCGCGGTTTTGGCAGGACCAGGTGCGCACTGAGACGCTGAAAGCCCATGCTGTCACTTGTGAATGCATGTTATCACCCAGCTGCGGCTACCCCGTAGTCTCGCAAGGCACTGCAGCTGCATGCGTGGGCAGCCTGCTCACAAGATCGGGCATGGCAGGAGCTGTTACACGTGTGTTGTACTGCAAGCGACAGCCTGTGCGAGGAAGCAGCGCTGTACTTGATTGCACTCCGGGCTCACTCGTCGATTCCTCCTAAGCTGGCTGAGTGGGCTATGCTCTGCTGTCATGAACCATGGCACCCATCATGACAACCTCCCAGAGGAAATCCAGCAGTGCATATCACCAGCACTGAGCTGGGAGCTTCAAAGAGCCCACAGCTAAAAACGCTGCAATGACATGTTTGCTGCTGGGGCGCCATTCCAAACTCAGACAGGAGTATTTTGACGCTCCTGCCCGCAAAGTCCCCGGGCTTGCTGCGGGGCATCCTGGAGGAGGAGGTGCTGCAGCGGCTGCTTCAGTGAAATGACACTCTTCACTATGTGCCTGTCACTCAGATCGTGCCACTTATCGCCGCAGAGTCCCCGGACCTGCTACGGGGTGTCCTGGAGGAGGTGCTGCAGCGGCTGCGCGCCGGTGCCGAGCGCAGCGCGCCGCTAGACGGCGGCTGGCAGGTACATCTCGTACTTACGTGACCCACCCACTTGCTTTGTCTTCTCGATGCTGGCCAAGTGTGTGCATCGTGGTGGCGCCTATGGCTAGGGGATTCCGGCGGGATGCTGCAAGGTTCAGAATTGATAGTGTTGGCGATTATAAGTACACCTGCAGGCCAATATTGGGTTCTTCCACCCTGTAGGAAGGCTGTGCCTCCGCCGCGGCCGTGGCGTCTGAGATCCTCTTTGGCGCCTCGCCGGCCTGGCAGGACTCCAGCTGCATCCTGCTTCCAGCTGCCGCCTCCGTCACTGAGTCTCCGACGATGGCCAGTTCCACCATGGCAGCAGCCGCTGCAGAGCTGCCGCAGTGCGCGGCGTTGCTGCTGGAGGTGCTGTCAGACGAGCAGCTGTGCGGCCTGCCGACGCATGTGGAAGCGGCGGCAGCTGCTGCTGGGGCGGCCCCCGTCGGCGGGCAGCTGGACAGGAGAAGCAGCAGCGCCGGACCCGACACCGCCGCTCAGCAGTGGACGCCCCAGGCAGGGGCCTTGCCTGCTGCATGTCCTGCAGCGTGACACAGATGTGCACATGATTTTTGCAGCAATTCTTCTGGTGACCATGTGCAGTTCGGCGGTGCCTCATGCGGGCTCTTCATGAGTAGCGCCAAGTCATTCAGTAGCGCCAAATCAATTGCCCTCAGGCCTGCTCGTGCAGGTGCTGGGCGAAAACGCGATGCTGGTGCGGGTGGCGCTGGAGGCTTTTGGTGCCGCAGCCCGGTCGCTCGGCCCCATGGTGGCGCGCCCCGGCACGCTGCTGCGCCTGGTGCTGCTGCCCACCCTGGAGCGCCTCGGTGAGCTTCAAGTGATCGAGTGACAAATTCGCAGACACTCATGAGATTCACCAATGCGTCAGCTTGCAATTGTTCAGCTGATCATGGTCGCTGCCCAACCCCTCCCTGGCACCTTGATCTGCACACCCTCCTTCTGGAGTTTCCCGCCTAAGTTCCAACGGAAAGTGCCAGCACAAGTGCAGATCCGACATGCATTATTCTCGTCTGCCAGGCTGATCCGCAAAGCCCGCAACTTGTGTATTGCCGAGGCTCCCACTCTTGCGACTGTGATCCTCGGTCTACTCGGAGGAGTAATTGGTGTTATCATGCCAAAATCTGCAGGGGACCCATGTGCACCGGTGGCGGCGGCGGCGGACGCCGCCATCGCATCGCTCTGCGCAGCCTGCGGCTACTCTGGCGGCCTGGGGCAGCTCATCTCCGAGAACGCCGATTACGTCGTCGACGGCGTGTGCGCCCGCTTGCGCGCCCTGGACGCAAACTCCAGGTGCAATGCTGAAACTCGTTGCGACTGTTCAAGGATCTTCAAGGGGGTTTGATGACGGGGCGACGCCATCCACATGCCCCGCGGCAGACAGGCCGCTCGTGCAAATGTCGGATGCCGGCAGTAGGGCAGCCCAGCCCCCTTGCACGGGGTCCCTGGTAACGGCACAGAGCTTTGCTCGCGAGCTCCTGACACAGGGCTGCACTAAGATGTGCGGCTGCAGACCCGCATCGTCGTGGCACGACGCTTGTGGTGCACAGCTTCCGCGCACAGAAACTGAAGTCTTAGGCCCCTCTGAGATGGCTGCGACGTGGGCGCTGGGCCGACCGCTGACGCTGCTGAATACGGACAGAACGGAAGTCGAGCTTTGTGCCCGACTGCTGCCGGAACTGGCCGCCCACGCAAGGCGCTGCAGCTGAGCTGCGGCGGCAGGGAGCTGCGGCGGAATGCCGCCCATGCCTGCTGCCATTCACACGCATCCCTGCTGTTCACCGACAGTCTCACGTCTGGCAATGCCTTTCAGGGCGCCGCTGCTGCTGGCGGCGGTGCTGGGCCGCGGCGGTGTGGCGCCGGGCCTGCTGCCGCTGCTGGCAGAACCGGCGTCCGCTGCGCTGAGAGGCCTGTCAATCACTGCCCGCCGCGCCCGCCCCGCCGCTGCTGCTTCCTTCCTCCAGGCGGGCACATGATGATGATGATGATGTACATGCAATTGGTACATGTCTGGGTTGCGCGAAGATGGAGGCGCATGGGAACTTGTGCTGCGCGCAGAGCACGTCCCCTGATCACAGCCCCTCCCTGCTGCCACCTGCTAGCAGCCTGCCTTGCTGCTGGCGTTCACGTCATCAGCATGGCAGATACCGGAGCTGTGGCAGCAGCAACTGTTTTTGGATGTTTTCAGATGACTTGTTCTCTCCATTCGGTGCAATTGCAGACAACAGCCTTCTTTCGTGTGATCTGTAGGCCATCACGGCGATGTGCGCCGGTGCCGGCGCGGACGCCGCCGTGGTCGCGGACAGCTATGTGCGCCTGGCGACGGCAGTCAACGCCCGCCTCACGGCGGCGCAGGCGGCGGCGGCGGAGCGCCGCGGGGCCGCCGGCGCCGGCTCGGTGCAGGAGCTGGGGCAAGCGCGCGAGTATTCGGCGCCTGAAGACGAGCCGGGCGACGACGCCAGCATCGAGGAGATACAGGACTACTTTTTGAAGCGCCAGCGGGTGTGTCTGATGCCGGTTGCGGCATGCGGATGAGCAAACATTTCGTCAAAACCAAGTTCAAAAACTCGATTGTGCACTCAACCACACCTGAGCAGTGTCTGGTACGATCTGTCAAGGGTGAAGGAAGTTCCAAACGTCATCGCATACGTGCGCCCGCCTCCGTCACAACTACGCCACTTGAGATACATTGGAGCATGCGATCCTTGCACAAGGATGTACGCCAGTGAGCTTTGCCACATGGGTCGGCAGCGGAATTGACCTTGCACTGCTGCAGGAGCAGCAGCAGGCGGCGATGGACAGCAGCGGGGATATCAGAGTCGACCTGTCCGCGCTGGAATGGGACGAGTTTGATGGGCTGGCACGCCGTATGGCGGCAAGCTCTAAGATCGGCGCCGCCGCGGCGGACGTCGCGGCGCCGCTGCTGCTGTCGTCCGACCTCCGGGTGCGATCCCGGCATTGTCTGTGATGAAAAGTAACCTGGGCTCTGCAGAAGAGGGTTGCGTAAAACGAAAGGGATTTGTCGGCAGTAGACTGGCGGGTAACATGCTGGCAGAGCCTGCCATGCGCTTGACTGGCTACATGTTGTGCGTTCATGCTAAATCAACAAGAATTGTCGCTACCCAACAGTTAATCCGTGGTGGGAGTTCTTGATAGCCGCCTTCACACACTCGTGGCGGCAGCCACAGTCTGTGGTGGGAGATGACTTCATCCACTTCCGCAAGAAGCAGGCGTTGCATACTCGCATAAGCTGAGGAGGATCATGCTGCAGACATGCCATCTCGGTCGATGGACGCGACATTTGACTCCATGCAGCATTCCATCAGCGCAGGAATGGCGGCCTTCGCAACGCAGCAGCAGGGCCGCGCACGTAAGTATAAAGCCCGTAGCAAACCTCACTATTCGCATTCACTATTCTGTTCTCAATTGCACAGGTGGCACTGATGGCGATTGGCGCGGCCACGGCGGCCTTTGCCGCGCCGCATCACAGCGGTTAGGCTGCCGACGTCAAAGGCGAGCTACGAATACCAGTCGATATAAGTTCGCCTTCTCTTCTTGATCGCACAGGTGGGTCTGCTGGCGGTCAACGCGGCCATGGCGGCCTTTGCAGCGCTGCAGCACACCAGCAAAGCAGCGGATATCGACGGCGAGCTCCGGGAGGCGGTAGCGCCGCGCGAAGCGGAGCCTGCTGCGCCCGAGGCGCCGCGCCTGCTGCCGGCAGTGCACGTGCTTTGGCAGCCGCTCATGGCAGCGCTGCGGGTGAGGAACAACCCCATTCCTTACAGAGTGGGCTGGCGGTGAACATACTGTGGCAGCCGCTCATGGCGGCGCTGCGGGCGAGGCGGCACCGGCAAGACAGGTAGATAGATCAAGATAGATAAGGAAGCAAAAGATAAAACCGAGCCCAAAAGTGAGAGAAAGGAAACCCTTTGTCCTGGCGCACAATGCACTTGCTGTGGCGGCCGCTCATGGCGGCGCTGCATGTGAAGGAATCCTTGGCGGCTGCTTTCGCAAAGAGCTTTTGAGGCCATGTTGGGCTGCTGCATAGGGCTCGAAGCAGCGTGGGCAAGCCACACACGCGCGCGCGCACGGATAGGGTCGAGATGCACCAAATAAAAAATAAAACGTCTCCGATGGAGTCCCTCAAGTGGCAACACGAAACCTGGCAGACTCCGTGCTGTGCGCAAGGAACCTGGGCACCTTGTTGTCCACTCTGCCCGTCCTCAGTCACGTCTAGCCCAATATTTGACCTCTGTCTGTGTAGATGCCTGCAGGATAGTCGGGCGACGCTGATAGAATGTGCGGCGGGTGCCACGCTTTCTGTCCCCCCTCCGCCCAACCTCTGTCGAATTTGTGTTCATTCCGTATCCAACTCCTGCGTTGCTGTCCGCAGGACGGCAGAGCGGCGCTGGCGGAGCGCGCTGCAGGCGCCGTGGCGGAGGTGGCGGCGGCGGCCGGGGCGCAGTTCCTGGCGAAGCGCTGGCGGGCCGAGGCCTGGCCGGCGCTGCGGCAGCTGCTGGCCGGGCAGCCCATCCCCAGACCGTGAGCATCTCTTGACCCTGCCACTGACAGTCGAGTGATGACTGTGAATTTATGTGAGCCGAGGCGTGGCCAGCGGTGCGGCAGCTGCTTGCGTAAGGCCATGCCCTTATCCGGATGCCGCGACTGACAGCGGTAGCTTAGGACACACAGAGGAATGCATGCACTCTTCCGTTTGGTGCTGCTGCTATCGCCGGCAGCGCGCCGGTGTCGCCTGCTATGACTGCACCTCGAGACATCATATCGAGGATCCACCCACTCCACTAGTGAGGGTTCATCAGCCCGCTTACGGTAAGTTTCTGTCTGTGCACAGGACGCCGGAGTCGGCCCCAGACGAGCGCGCCCCTGCACCCGGCGCGGCGCAGCGCGTGCGTCTGGCGGCGCTCCGCAGCCTGGCGGCCACCGCAAAATCCGCCAACGGCGGCCCGGTGCTGCAGGCAGGTCGTCTGGTGTCTTCATTAAGCATATGTCTTCATTAAGCACATACAGTTGGACATGCTGAACATACACACGCTATCGTATGGTTTGCAAGTCACTCAGATCAACCAAAAGCACAGCACAAAATAATCGCAATCGTGACGCAGGTGGTGGCCAGCGAGGTGGCGGAGGCAGCGGCGGGCTGCCTGGCGGACTCGCACCCTCCCGCCATCCACGCCGCGGCCTCAGACGTAAGCTGTAGACCTGCTCAATACTTGCATGCAGCTTTCAAAGACCGCCGTGCCCAGGGCTACAATTAGGGTTTGCCCCCCAGTGTTGGGCTTGCGGCTGCTTCACCGGCGAGCTCGCAGCTGCCACTTTACTTGTCCCAAAGGAAATCTCAACATGCATGCAGACACTCACCTGTTCTAACCTGAAGCCGGAACCCGCAGGCGCTGCTGGCGGTGGCGGGCCAGGACTCTGATGCGGTGTGGCTGATGCTGACGTCGCTCGCCGTGTTGGCACCGGGCGCGCCGCAGCCGCCGCTGCCGCCGTCTGCCGCCTTTCCCCTCTTCCGGCAGGTGCAGCCACGTTTGCGTGCCGTGTGCACTGTCTCAACTTGAAAGCCACTCTCAACCTGTGCCTGCTGCTTGGCACCTGGAAGGTTCCTGTTGCGCCCTACAGACCTGCCCAGGTCAGGCTGAGACAAACGCATCTGGTGGGCAGGCCTCCCGTTCCTTGCCCCTGCCGCACACAACCAGGCTGTGATGCAGGCGCTGGCTACTGATGCCAGCCATGCCAGTGCGGCAGCTTTGCTGCAGCTCGGCAGCGGGGCAGCTGCTTTGTAGTGCCAGGCTGCAATGTCAGTAAGCTGCGCCCAATGACAATGCGCCCAATGACAAGAAGCTGTCAGAAATGAAGAATCGGGTTGGCATTGCCAGGCTGGCTCTCGCCAAGATTACTGTGCAGTGAACCACATTACTAAAGGCTGGCAGACAAGCTTCTGAGCTAGGCTGGCAGCCGAAATGTTATGAGGTGCCAATGCGCGTTACAGTGCGACTATGTGATTCGAGTTTTACTGCCCCTTCACGCTGAGACGTGTGCCAGACGACACATGTCTTGACTTGAGATAGGCCGAGAGTGCATTGCTGACGGCGCGGCTCTGATTGATCATGTGCAAGGGCAGATCCTTTGGCTGTTGCGGAGGATGCGACGCCTGAAGTGATACATCGCGCATGTCATGAACGGCTGTGCCGAAAGGAATTCAGGAACCGATTGCTGTGCATTGCAAAGAGCGTCCTGAAGCAGATATTCCAAACCATCCATCTGATGCCGCCAGCTGCCGCGGCCCACACGACAGGTGCTGCTGCCGCGGAGGGGGGCTGCGGCCGCCGCCGTGGCGAGCGGCGTTGCGCCGCGTGCCGCGGCGCTGCTGGAACGCCTGCCGGCGGCCGGCGCCGCCTGGCACGCCCGCGCACAGCTCGACGGCGGCAGCGACTGACAGAACGGCTGGGGAACGGCGCCAGCGACAAAATGGAACTGCCGCCGGCGACTGGGAGGGATTTGCGTCAGCGATTGAATGGGAGTCACGCCACGCATGCGCACAGCTCGGCGGCGACAGCAACTGACGAAAAGGCGCCAGCGACACAAGGCATTTCCCGCCAGCGACTGGGAGGGAATTAGTCGGCGATTGAGCGGGCATTGCGCCGGCGGCTTCGCCGGCGGCTGGACACACCTCGTCTCGCGGCGGCGGGACGGAGGTAAGAGCACGTGTTTTGTCGCCGCTGCGCCGGTGGCAGAGAGGCTTGGGTCAGCAGTGAGGCGCCTGGCAGCGCTTGTGCGGCCGGTGGCAAGCATCATCGCGGCCGCAGGCGAGCACCGTCTTGTGGCGGCAATGGTTGCCTGCGGAACTGGATAGCTGGCTTGCAGCCAGAACCCGGCGACAGCTGGTCGCTGCAGAAGGCTTTTCAATCGAGGATCTTGGCTTGCAGGAATGTGCGCAGCTGGTGCAATGATGCATAATGTGGGACTCGTGAGGCAGTTTGTAGCCAGTCACCGGTGGCACGCCTCCAGTGTGGAGGCGCGCACCAATGGCTCTGTATCGGTGCAGCCATCTTGGAAGTGAGCTTGCCGTGGAACCTACAGCCGGTGCTTCCTTGAGGTTTGCGTTGTTGTGGTCCTTTTGATCTGGTGATGGATCCTGAGACAGAAGACCAGCGCCGTGTGCTGTCAGCTGCATCATGTGGATAACCAGAGAGAGCAGTCCGGCATAAATTTTGCGACACCGCATCGATACTCAGCACTCACACACCTCTGTTGCCCCCGTCCCCCGCAGTCCTCCTGCGTCTTTTCTCCTCCTTTGAACTTGCAAACTCATCCTGTGAAGCATGAAACTGGCCATGGCAACTCGCCCGGCTAGGCTGCCTGGCTGTGGCTTCGGCGCAGCCGTTCGCCTTCAACGGTAGCTTGCGCCCAGGCTTGGGGAGCCCGCACAGAGGGCCGCGATCAACTACACTGGTGCGCAGTCATGGAGTGTGCATGTCGGAGCAGGCGTAGCTTCACATGACGTCCTGACGCATGCCGACGCCCCATGGCAAAGCGAGATCAATCACAGGGGACCTCGCTGTGCCTGCAGGCTTCGTGTTCGACTTCCAGGTGGCCAAGGTGTGTCCTTCAGCTCTGCGCCGCTCTCGGGGGCCTGCGTCTTTGCCGAGTCTCGTTCATGTCGATTAGCGGGGCTGTACGTCAGGTGCAGTGCCGCTGCGGGCGCTTTTGGGGCAGTGCCAGAAGTAGGCGTCCCAGTCTATTGCTCCTGAACTCGGCTCACGAGGTCGCGCAGCCGTGTCCAGCGGCGCCGATCACTGCAGCTTAGCCTGTTACCCTACCACCTCAAACGCAAGCAAATGCGAAGTGCAGGCCGTCAGCAAGCCACGAGTCCGGCAGCTTGAGCCTTCAGGCGCATAGGATGTCTCATCAAAGCGTTTTGGAGCAGCTGCCAATCAGCCGGGCTGGTCCCGAGCGCTGCGTCTCAGTGATAGGAGGCTCCCCTTCCCCGCTGACAAGGCCCGCATGTGGTCGACTGCTTCCGCGTGCTGACGCCTGCTGCGCAGGAAGCGACGCGGCACGCCCAACACCAGCCTGCGGTCTTACCAGGTCAGCCAGAACCCCTTCCAGTCTACGCTGCCGGGTGAGGGCGCCGTGGGCGGCTGTCACCCCCAACACCGGCCCCACATGTGGGGCCGGTGTACACCTCTGTGCAGGCGATGTTCAGTCAGGGTGTTGCAGCTACAAACACTGTCGCAAAGGCTACGATACACTGTCGCAAAGATACTGCAGTCTTGGGATCAGTCTTGGGGTCAGTCTTGGGAAGCAACATTTCGCTGCCTTGTAGTGTTCACGCATTGTACGGCATGTGCGGCGCCGCGGCAAGGCCAGCCGGCCGCAGAGAGGACAAGTCGCCCCCTATGGGCGGCGGAGACTGTGCTGGGCGGCGGCGCAAGCGTGCAAATGTATCTTCATCCAAAGCCGCGGCGCACTGTGCGTCGTGGTGGTTCAGGCCTAGGCAGCAACCGTCGACCAGTGCCACCAGCTCGTCACCCTCGTCGACTTCGTACACTTGGAGCTCGTGGCAGATCTTGGAACGGTCGCCATTCTTGTTTGCCGATTCCGCCACAATATGTCTGTAGTTGATGCACCTGTTGTGCACGCAAAACATGAACGATCTCGGTATGCACCAGATTTCGACATCACATGAGCTGCTAGCGTCACTCTTAAATGCACGTGGTGCGTGGATGCACCATGATTCGATGCTCTGACCCAATCACAGACGGCAGCGCACCAGCCGTGGGCGCAGAGGTGGCTGGCCTCGACTGAGATGCCTTGCGCCATCAGTTGCAGCATGCGGGCTCGGGTCTCTGGACATGCGATGATGTATGCGCGGACGGTCGGTTTAGAGTCTCAGTTGTGAGTAGAGCGTCTCTCCAGCCAGATTCATGCCTGCATTGCTCGCTGTGCAGACACATTCGCCAGCGTCCATGGCGCCTCTTCAGCAGTGTCACTGTCTTCCTGCCTTTCGAACGACTCTACTAAACATCGCAGTCGCTGTACAGACTGCTGGATGCAGATTCGGTTAGGGTTTTGCCTCCATCTGACACAACGGTCAGATGGGGGCCTACATAAGAAAAGCGGCTTTCTTATGTACTTGGGCATCTGTTGGTTCAGAGAACTCACCCTGCATAAAGGCCCTAAGAGAGAGAGAGAGAGAGAGATATTACACTGTTCCAGCCTCACTCAGGCTGATTAGCGTTCATAGAGGTCAATGTTGAGCATCCCGAATCGGTCAAACCCTGTTCGAAAGGAGTTGCTGCGTTAATTCTGCCGCTGCGGACACCATTGTCAATTTTTTTGTTTGTTTGTTTGCACAGATGGTCTATGCCATCCACATAGCTTTCCTCCCGCCACGTCTTCGTCTTCCGATCCCTTTCTGCCACTCGCCATCATCCCCTTTGCCGCCATGCCATCATTCTTCCCCCATTTTATGCTGCCGCCATCTTCAGGTTAGCTGCCGCGACAGCGGCGCCACGTTCATGCGGCACATGGCCACTGCCGTTGTCTGCGCAGCCCACCACGCCCTCTGCCATTTTCGAGAGCTCTCGCCTGCGCATCATCATATGAAACACTCGACAGCACCTCACACTGGTCACACGCAAGCATGCCGGCATCAAGCAATGCAAATCTATGTGGCAGTTGTTCATTTCGAAGAGACATGAGTAGGCTTCACCGAGTCGCTACTGAGGCAAGAACAGCTGCTGAACTGAGCCGACGACGCGCTGGCTGACGTTGAGAACGGGCCCGCTGCCAGTGGACTGAGCAGAGCGCCACACACTTGCACTTTCACCCGCCTTGCCAGGATTCAGGCTGTTGCCGCTCATTTGTTTCAAACAGCCTGGCAACAATTTAAAATGCTGTAAGATGCGTGTTCGCGATGCACGCGCATTTGCGAGTGGCTCAGAGAAGCCAACTTGAATGGAAGTTCGGAAAAGGGACCGCGTTGTGAGCCCGATCCGAAGGCCTGCAGAAGAGTCTCCTGAATTGCCGTACAACATGCCATTCCCCAGTTTTGCGATGCTCAAGCTGTTGCAAACGACCACGACACAACGCACGCGGCAGTACTGAATCAAGGACAATATGCCAAGGCGTGCGGCACAGCTGCTGTGACTTTGAGTCGGCATGGAAGCTCGGTGCGACGAAGCCGAAGCAGTGCTGGATGTGCAGTCCGTTGAAAACCTGGAGACTTCACCCAACCACGAGCAGCAGCCTGGTGCGCCGCTGAATATTGGATGGCATGATGTACAACATGTCGTGCAGAACACCTTCATCTGCTCAATGGACGAAGTGCCGCATGTTCGCCGCAGCAGCGCCACGGCGGACCCTTTAGCACGTCAGTAGCGATGCGACAGGGCTTCTGCGCGCGAGCTGCCTGCATGACGTGCGCGGCACCGCCTGTATCTGCGGCGTCACTTGTAATGTAGTGATGCGAGCTGTGCGCTGACGCGCAGATGCGGACGAAGGCAGAGTGCCGGAGCGCTACGAATGCTCGTGCTGTGAGGAGCTCACGCTGCGGGAACCGCCCCCTGGCACCTACCAAATCTGTCGCGTGTGCAACTGGGAGGACGACAATATGCAGGTACATCGCATTGCACAATTTCTGCCTGTGTGTGATGTCCCAACTTGTGTGTGGCTCCACTTTGCCCACACCAGATTTTTGAAAGCCTCAGACGGACTGAAGCGCCACTGAGCTGCGCGGATCATTTCATGCCTGGCCGGAGCACTTCGCACGCATGTGCAACGCCACTTTTGCTGCGCGGCTCTGTCATCAGCATTCCTGTGCTGTACATGCAGTTTGATGACCCGGACTTTCGTGGCGGCGCCAATGTACTGAGTCTCAACGAGGCGCGCGCCCTGCGCCAGCAATGTGTCATGCTGCGGAAACTTGAGAGCATGGCCGCATCTGTGGGTCCACTACCGACATGATGCCACCTGCACTCCTGCAGCGCAGCGCACGCCTTGCACGTCTTGCATGATGTTCGTGCATCTTCAGATTATTGGGCTGATCCTATTCCCCCTGTTGCAGGCGCGCGCCGCCTTCTGCCACTACGGCATGGTTTGGATACCCGCCGACGGGGCAGCGATCCCGGCGGAAGCTCCTGGCGCGAGCGGCAACAATGACGCCGCCTGAATGCCGAGCCTGCGCGCTCCTACCACAAAACACTACAGCTGGCAGCGACACGGTATGAGTGCCGATCAGCATCGCTCTGCAGTGCCCGAGGTATGCGCTGTCAGTATGGGTGATCAACTACAGTGATGTAGACACCCCTAGGGGCAGTGCCGCCTTGCTGCAGATCCAGGGGATGCTGGCAGAGGGCTGCGTCACAGCAGCCCTGGCGGCGGCAGCGTTCAGCAGAACCCAGGTTTTGCTGAAGTCGGAATCAGCGCCGCCATCCTTCCTGTCACTGGCCACCAGCAGCGGCGGCAGCGAAAGCAGCCGCAGCAGCGGCGGCGGCAGCAGGCAGTTCCCGTGGCAGAGCAAGCGGCAGCTGACAGCTCTTGCCGGCAAGCAACCTGCACCCGCTGGGGCATGATCTGGCCGCCAAACCCAGCGCAGCTCCCATCTATTGATGGTACCCATCGCCCGAGGCGACGGCGGCAGCGGCGAGAGGCAGCTCGATAGCACCTGCGAATGCCCTCAACAATCGCCAACTGAGCAGGTGCGCGTGTGACTTCTACGCCACACATGCAGCCAACTAAAGACAGATATTGTCAGAAAATTTATTGAATTCTGACGGCTGCCTAATGCCATGATAAGCCGGCTGTGTGTATGGCACGGCTGCCAGGGTGCCTCCCCAAAGCCCCTACATGCGCACAAGGCTGTGCTCAGGCAGTGGCTGTGCTGCTGCGCGCACGAGCGCATCGTAGTGCCAGCTCCGCAGCAGCCAGCACTGATTATTGCGGATGGATGATGCACCTGGCCGATATCGTGTGATCGTGCACAGAGTAGGTAGCTTGGATATTGAATCATGCACCAGCGGTGCTGTTGCTGCAGAGAGCATCCATGATTTTGTCATGTAAACATACGACGGTCACCACCCATTGAGTATGCAATGCTTCCCCCAGCTGAAGCCTGATCACCCAGTGAAGGCAGGCACGAAACAGCAAAGCTCGCAATCCTCAGCAGCCCATGAACATTGCCGCCCGCATTTATTGTAGAGTTTTTGAAGCAATCAACGCCACTTTGTCTTCCAGCTTTGTCGAGGCCGAGTTTCCCTCCTCGGTCATTCGAACTGCTGTGATGCTGGCGCCACTTGCTCAGACCAATCGCTGCGCTGGCCGGCTGCCGCTTTCGCTGCAGGATCCTGAAGCTGCACATGCTCATAGGGCGCTTGGAAATGCGCTCTCTACGGCTGTTGGGGCGGCAGCACGCTGCAGCCGCCAAAGCGCGGCTGCTATTCCGCTCCGAGCGTGCCTGGCGGCGGATGCTGCTGATGGGGCAACAGAAACTGGTGCTGTGGCAGCTGCCCTGGCAGCGGCGACTGATGGTGGGGCGACTCGTACTGGTGCCGCGGCGGCGGCTGCTGCGGCATGGATGCGTACGCGTAGCTGGGTTCCCAGTCCGGCGGCGGCGGCGGCGCCTCGGACACCGCATCAGGACCGCTCCCGATTGCACCCGTGGCGGGCGGCGTGCCTGACCACTGCCCATGTTGTGGCGGTTGCTGCCACTGTGGGTGCTGCTGCTGCTGCCCCGGCCAGCCGCCAGGGTGCTGCTGCTGCTGCTGCTGCGACTGGCGCTGCGCCGGCGGCGGCGTGGCCCACGCCCCCGGCAGCGGCTGCTGCTGCTGGAAGCCGGGCCACTCCTGGCCACCTGGGACGGCGGCGGCGGCACTGCTGGGAGAGCCTCCAGGAAAGCCGCTGCTGCCGGGGGCCCCCCACGACTCCTGCGGGTGCGGCGGCGGCTGGTAGTGCTGCTGCGTCGGCTGCGGCGTTTCCTGCGGCCAGCTGGCCTGCTGTGCAGCGGGCGTCAGGAAGGTCTGCTGCCAACCGCCGGCGTCGGCGACGCGCGCCGGCTGCTGCTGGAACCGCTGCCATTGCTGCTGCTGCTGTTGCTGCTGTTGGTCTGCAATGTTGCGGCCTGGCTCGCCATGCCACTGCTGCGGCGGCAGCGGCAGGCGGGACAGCCAGGGCTGCCCTGGCGGACCCTGCTGCTGCGGCGACGGCACCGGCGCGCCAGCGGCTGAATATGCGCCCGGGCTGCCATTTGCATAGGCGCCTGGTGAGCTGTTGGCATGCTGCGGCGTCCACGGCGGCAGCGTGTGCTGCGGCGCGGCCGACAGCACCGGTATGTTCGTTGGCACGCCGCTGCTGACGTGCTGCCGCATGTGCGGCTGCCCCTGCTGGTATGCCGCCGCCGCAGCGCCGGCGCCGCTGCTGCCGCCGCCGGTGTCAGCGTCCATGCTCGTGGGCTCTGGCTGCGACCGCTTGCTGCCTGCCAGAACCTGCGGGCGCGCTGGCGCCTGCAAGCAGTTGGCAAAGAATGAACAAAGCGCTTTCTTCTCCTTCCCTTCCAGCCCATGGCCGCCTGTGGGGTCGCAAGCTCAAGGCATTTGGAGTCTATCCCAGCTCTCAGTCAAGCCCATCGATTATAAGATCTGGACCTCTCACCTGCATGTGAGGAGCTGCACCAGACAGGCAACTCGTAGTGACGCGTCGCCAACAAATTCCGCATACCTTGTAGGCCAAGGGAACATTGCAAACGAACCCCACCTGCCTGGCGTCCAGCTTCCCACCCGGCGCCGCCTCCGGTGGTATCGCCCACGCCGCCGCGTCCGCGCCTGGCGGGAGGGGTGCGTTGAGGCCCGGGAACGGCGCCTGCCGCCGCAGCGCCAAAGCCAGCGCCCGCGCGACCTGCTTGCGCGACAGGCCGCCGCCCCCGCTGCCGCCACCCTGCAGCTGCGCCGCCGCGAGCTTCGCGGCCTGCACCGCAGCACAACACCATGTCAATGCATTGATCCACAGCAGTGCTTCTGGAATGGGTGACTGCTGCCCACAACCGGCATTTGCCACAAGAGAGTTAAACAGCAAGTAGCCGACTCATAGTCCGTGCATTGCCCAGACAAGGCTGCAAGTCACCTTGGCAAGCGGCATGGCCGCTTTAATGGCTGCCGCAAGACTGGCGTCCAACCGCAGCTGCAGCCCCTCCTCGCCAGACAGGCTTCTCCGCATGATGGTGCCGTTTGCGACCGCTGTGCCGTCATCCGCGCTGCTGCCTGCAATCCAGCAAACAGCAAGCTTCCAGACAGATCTAAACCCGATCGGTTGGCTTACTGAAAGCAGCGGGACAAGCATGCCGCTCTCAAGGCAGCAGAAGCCAAGGCACGCCCACAGATGAGCCACCAGCTGACAAGCGTGGTGGCCGATGCGGCGCATGCTGTCCTACAGGGTGGGCGGTCACAGCTGCAGCACTGGCAGTTGCCCGCTCGCTTGGGGAAGACGGCGCCAACGAACACCACCGCCACGCATCACATTGAAACCCTAAACCCACGAGAAACCCACACCTGAGAAGACGACGCCCACGACATCGTCGCGCGCCCATCGCGCCCTGCTCAGCGCCTGCACCAGCCGCGACACTGCCGCAGCCTCCGCTGTTGACGCCTCCTCCCGTGGCTGCGCTTCGGTGCCGGGCCTCGCCGCCGATCCGTCAGCGGGCACTGCCGCTCCATTCGGCGCTGCGGCGGCGGCAGCAGCAGTTGCCGACGCTGCCGACCAGGCGGCCAAGACGTCTGCGTGTGCATCCTCGCCAAACACCACTTCCAGCTGGTCTGCGGCGCCTGCACAGCAGACCGCAAAGAAGAGATGGGGGAAGGCGCTTGAACATTCGCAACCCCAGGCGTCAGAATAACAGCTCTTGCGAACCTGCGTGTGAACGGGGCTCTGTGTTAGACTCCTTCGTTCCTGCTGAGCCCGACCGCAAGCCCCTGCACGTATGCGACGCAGTCCCTTCAAAATGCATGCACTTGCCATGTTGGGCACAGTCTGCCACTTGCCTGCAGGAGACGCGTCACCCTCTGGCGCCAGGTAACCTGGCGGGTAGCCCATGCGCTTCATGCGGGCCAGCCATGGCGGCGGCGCCGCTGGCGCAATGCCGAGCGCGGCCCGCAGTTCGCCGCTCAGGGTGCCGGGCGCGAGGCCGACAGCGTCCGGGTTGTTAGGGTTTAGTCCTGCAGCGCCGGTGTCGCCGAGGACCTCCTCGGCCGTGTCAGCGCTGCCGTCGATGCTGACAAAGTACCTGTGCAGTGAATACAACTTTAAACTTCTCATTTGCCTCAGAGCTTCATCATCCAAATTCCGAAGCAGCGGTTCTGGTTCACGTTCCCAAGGATTTCCTCTGCCATGCCAGCGCTGCCTTAGCGCTGGCAGAGCACCTGTGTCGGCACAAGTAGCTTCGAGCCAACCTGAGGACCACGTGGAGAGACAATGTATGAGAATAGAGAAACGAGGGGAGAAGGAGTTCTGGCTGGTCAAGCGCAACCTCGTGCGGCATCCATTTGAGCAGAGCAGCGGCACTTGTACGGCGAAAACTCCTACCGAAGGACAGGTTCCCTCGAGGTTAGTTGAGCGGACGACGCATGTACCTGGCAGATAGGCGCATGCCGGCGACGGTGGCGTCCTGTCCAGCGGCGCGCTCACTGCGCGCGGCCTGTTGTAGGCAGAAAGCACACGTCATGCCCGGCAGCTACAGGAAACACAAATCGAACAGAAACACAAACACAGCGTGATCGTGTTGCAATAGCACAGCAACAGATCCGGTGGTGACTGATGCACTGATTGGTGTTGATCACCTCGACGGCGGCGCGGTCCCGCGGCTGCCAGCACTCCCGCAGCGCGTGGCCGTAGCTGCCGCAGTTGAAGCAGCGCTGCGGCGCACGGCTGGACCGCAGGACGGGCATCGGGCTCGCGTCGGCGGCGGCGCCCTGGCGGAGGAATGATGAATACGCTTGATGACACATCTTTAGGAACTTGCGATTCGCGCGGTCGGCGCTTTTCTGGCTGATGGGTTGGCCTCTGGCGACTGCTGGCGGCACTGGCGTGAGGCATGCGGGCATGGGTCGCGGTGTGCGGCAGCGGCAGGTGCTGCACAGCGACTGTGCACCCTTGGCTCAGCCGTTGTTTGGCTACCAGCAGATCAGCTGCCGGCACAAATTGCAGGCGCAGCAGTGGAGCCTTTGTTCCAGACCTCCGAGATGTGCGAGCTGCACAGTTCCCTTCACATTGCCGACGCAATGAAGGTGAAAAAGCAATGGACAACTCTTTGATGCTCACCGGTGTGGTCGGCGCTGTCGCACCCAGCGGCGCCACGTTCTCGCGGTCGTACCTCGGCACGCCGCCCGCCTGCACATGGTGGCGATAGCAACGCTCATGTTGGTGTCGTTTAGCCCACCAGTTAGCCCACCAGTTAGCCCACCCCAGAAGGTCTGCATCCCAAGCCGGTCATGTACATCCTTAAGATCCCTAAGCCCTGGCACCCCTGCCTCCATGGCCGACCGGCACTGCCGCCAGACTCTTTTCAACCGGCAGATGTACCGCCAAACCCCCTGGAATTGGCCGAATTGCCTGTGAGTGCCACTGTGGCCACTATGCAGCACCTGCTCGTAGGCCAGGTTGAACTTGGCTTTCCCGGCCGCCGCCGCCGCAGCGTCCACCTCGCCTCCCTCCGGAACGTCCACCCAGGCATTGCCGGCGGCAATGCTGGGTTCCTCGCCCGGCGCTGCCAGCGCCAGCGGCTCAAACTGCAGCCGGCCGCTGCACTTCGCCAGCGGCGGCGTCGCCTGCACAGGGATATATTTTCGACAGTGTTGCGAGTTGCAAAGTGCCACTGCGGGCCTGCGGCAAGTATCACTCTTGCCCTGCTCTGGCAGCCTGACCTGCATGCAAGTGCACAGTCGCTGCTGACTGCAGCTTGGAGTGCAACATTGATCAGGGATGGCGCCTGGCCGATGCTGCTGCTTCGAGTTTCGGAGATCACCTGGCTGAGGTTGACAACCAGGCCAGCATCGGCATAGGCATCATCGGCGCCGACGTCGCCAAACGCCGCCGCGTGCCACGCCGCCCAGGCCACCAAAGACTCCTCCAGCCGCGCCTTGCTCTTGGGCGGCAGCCGCGCGTAGCTGACGGTGACACGCGGCCGCTGCCGCCGCTGCAACAGCGGCGGCGACTGCTGCTCTGCTGGCAGGCCGTTCGGCAGTGGCGTGTGCGGCACTGGTGCAGCCTGCAGGACGGTGGGCACGGGCTCCGTCGCTGCTGGAACGGACGGTGCTGGCGCAGTGGCCACAGTGCCTCCCACGTCACCAAAGTCCGCTCCTGCATGGCAAGAGCATGTGAACGGTGACGTTGCCGTGCCGTACTAGTGCGCACAGGGGCCCTGGCGGCAGCCTTGGAACGCGGGTGCGACACTTCAGTTTGCGAGAGGCGTTGCTGACAGACAATGCGATGTGTCTGACGCACACCGTAGATCTGTAGGGCGTCGTCATCGGCTGCGGCCGCCATGTTGTGCCGCACTGGCTGTGAGCGATGGCGGTGCCCGCCTGATGTCAGCACGATCAACTTACCTACTCTCTTTGTATTATACGGAAGTGAAATCCAAGCATTTCTGTGACGTCTGCGCCCCTGAAACCCCTGGAAGCAAGTGTGATCACGTGAGAACTGAAGGTCCAACCCGAGCTCGAAACCTGCCACAGCGTTGCGCGGCGGTGCTGTTTCTGCAAACTCAACATTGCGCAAATGTTCAGGGTGTCGCTGTGCCCAGCAGCTGGGCATTTTCTTGGCAGAAGATCGCACGTGACGTCTTTCGACCGGAATCTGAAGGGCGCCACCAGCGTGGCAGGAGCACATGTTCTGGCACACGCAGAGTGCCTTGAGATATTGGTCCGCGTTTCCGATCTGCGCCCAGCGCGCTGACCGAGTGTTGGCAACATTTGGATCAAGGCACTGAATAGTGATCCCTTTGCCTTGGCTCACATGACAACCGCTGAGAGCCTGTCTTGATAATTTAGCATTCTGCAAAATTCTCTGAGTTCTTCAGTAGATCCATATGGAGGAACCGAAACCTTAATGTCCGCTTGTCTTCATGCAGCTGCGCCACAGGACTTCTGAAGCTGCCGCCAGTGACAACGGTACAGCTGCAACACCGCACCCTCGGCCGCAGCCCCAGCCCTCAGACATGCCTTCGGCGTGACTGCGTGGGGCGAGATCGTAGCAAAACTCTCAGCCGCCTCGAATCGCGAAGTCGCAGGGCATGGCGGCAATGGATATGGCAAGCCCCGCGGCACGGCCAGCATACTCTGCGCTGCGGCCAGGACCCTTCATCAGCGGCACGACACATCAAGTGCTGCAACTGGGGCAGCGCCCCGTCACAGGTGGGTGGGATTGCCGCGCCAGGACGGATGCATATCGCGTTTCACATGGCGAGGCCGAGTGGGGTCCGACTGGGTGCCTGCTTCCGTCTCACACCTAGGCAGCCGGAGCATGCAGCAATCACAGAGCAACTCGCAGTTTGCAATCGCGAATTGTGCCTGCGCCTAGGGAGTGGACCCGCAGAAGGTATGGCACTGATGCCCCTGACGCTGCGTGCCGCATCCAGGAGAAAGCTCTGACGGCGAGCCGGAGCCAGCGGCGGGCGCCGACAAGTGGGCAGCGGGGGGCGCCGGACCCGGCGAGGTGAGGAGCACGTGCAGCATCTCCTGCGGAAAGGACTCTTATCCAGCGAAGGTTGCATATACATGCATGATTCGCATGCGGTTGGGAATGCCAGGCCTGATGGCCTCCCTTTGGGACGTTGGTCAATCCCACCCCATGTAACGAAATGGGCTGTGAAGAGCGTTAAAAGGCAAGGGATATGTGAAGCCTGCACTCGGCAGCACCTCAGCGCACGATTGTGCTCGTGATAAGACGGCCCCGTGACTGCACTCTTCTGGCGCAGGTGCCGGCGGCGGCCAAGCGGCCCAAGAAGGAGGGCGGCAGCGGCGGCGGCGTCAGCCTGGCCGACCTGCTGGCGGCAGGCATACTGAAGCCGGGGCGTAACAAGGTGGCGGTGTCATACAAGGGGGAGAAAGTGACGGCCACTCTCACAAAGGACGGCACAATCATATGGCAGGGTGCGCTGCGACTGCTCCTTCTTTCCACTTTCAACTGGTCCTGAATGATGCAATGAGCCTTGTTGGCCAACTTTACATATGTATATCGGTACAGCATATTTTTCATTCAGGCATCGACGGCGGAGATCGTCTCAAAGACTCGGATCGTTCTGGCGCTGCAAACCGACTAAGTTGAACGGCATATTTGAAGGCTAAGCGGTACGCGAGCCTGACCGCGTTCACGGTGGCATTCAAGCGGGAGGCGGCGCCGATCTGGAAGAAACCACCGTGGAACAAACTGCTCAAACACGTATGACTTTTTACTCGCGCAGGCAAGCGGTACGCCAGCCCGACCGCATTCACGGTGGCGGCCAAGCGGCAGGCGGCGCCTGCGGGGCGGCAGGGCAACGACGGCTGGCGGTCGGTGGCGTACGAGGGGGCACCCCTAGAAAAGTATCGCAAGCAGTATGCGGCCCAGTTCGATGCGCCCGCAGACGACGACGAGGTGGATCGTCTCCCGCTTGCTGCTGCCTTTCCTAGCCTCGTTCGGATCAATCCAGCAGACTGCCCAATGCATGACCGCATGTCCAACGTCTGGCCTCAGGAAAAAGCGTGCTTGACGAAAGAGTAGGCAGGCCTCTTGCTCATGCTCGGACAAGCCATCAGCACAAGTCGTGACTGCAGGAGCTGCTCGGGGATGGTGACGGCGCCATAACAGCGGTGGAGGAAGGCGCGGCGGCCACGCCAGCAGCGGCAGCGCCCGCCACGGACCAGTGGGTGCAGTGCGACATGTGCGCCAAATACACTGTCGCAGCACGCTTCAAATCAGTGTCAGATTTTGAGGTTCTGAGTTGAGTGACCCTGCCACTCTACGCAAGCTGGCGAGGCTTATCTGCGGGACGCGTCGTTGACATCCATGCATATCCACATGATGCATCTGCGCCCCACTTCCCTGCAGTCGGTCGTGATCAGCCTTCAAGCACAGCTGCTGTATTCTGCTTCCCCACGGCGCGACTGCTCTATCACTGCCCCGTTGGTTATCTTTTGCGCATTGTTTGCACATTATTTGCACGCCATTCGCACGTCATCTGCGCCGCAGGTGCGACACCTGGCGGGTTGTGCCGGACTCGGCGTGGCCAGCGCTGGAGGCGGCTGAGTCGGAGACGTGGGCGTGCGCCGACGCGACCTGGAACCTGACGCTCATGCCGCCGCACACGCCCGCCTGCCAGCTGTAGCCGGGGACGCCTGAGTGCACGTCACATGACCCGGCTGCAGCCCTGCACGCTGTCGTTGTCCGTGGAATGTCACAAGGCCTGTATGCCAAGTGGGGCGGCCGGCGCCTCACCGTGGCGGCGGTGGGGCCAGTGCGCAGACGCAGAACCTGCAGCGCGCATGTGCTCTCTGCCAACACAGCAGCTGCAGAGGGAGGAACAGCTTGTTTTGACAGAAAATTTTTTGTGAAAAAATAAATTATCTATAGTGCACATTTTGTTTGCCACGCCGACTCCGTAGCGGCGCTGTGCCGCCACTGTGCAGGACATATATATAGGTGTGCAAAGTGTGTGTGCGCTATGCCAACCTTTCGCTGCAGTCTGACCTACGTCATGACGAAATGTTGTTCTTCATGTACCAGATTGATCGGCAGCTGCAGCAGCGTCAGACAGGGCCGAAGGCCCTGATGTTTAGGACGATTTCTTTGTGAAGGTTGCTTCAGGAATGTGCGCAGGTGTTTTGAAAGGCAGCGATGGGTTGTAGATGTGCTTGTTGAAGGCTCGGACATTAGTACGTCACATTGCAGAGGTCTGCAGTGCTCGCAACTTCAGTAAAAGCAGTCAAAATGGTCAAGTCAGTACGGTTGATCATTCGTCATCATTAATCCAGTTCTCATATACATACCTCTCTAGCTCAAGAGAGTATCACTGTTTCCGAAGTCTACACGATGTGAGCACCCAAAGACACACAGTTGCGAAAATGGTCTGCCGTCGCTACCGACGTACGAGTGCGCGTCATTTGGATGTAGAACGGAGACAACACAACTTCCCAAACAATTCTCTAATAAACCACAAGCTTGTTGCAAGTGCTATCTGCACGAGTGACTGCAGTAAACATGTACAGGCTGTCGATGTGCCTGGCACAGCGGCCGCGGCCAGATCGCATGCCACCGCCAAACATGAGTATTTGGCGCCTGCCACCTGGCGCCGTCAGCATCGGTGGCCCCTGATGTCTTCCGCTATCAGCAGGCTCCTCAGCATGGGCACTTTACATAGCAGCGGCCTCCGCTTCACAGGCTTGCCACTACGTGACGCTTGGCTGGCTTCCGCTGTCGCGCTTTGGTTTGCTGAATGCCCCGGCGACCGGGCTGCGCTGGATTCTGCAGACGCCTGCTCCATGCTGACTAACGGCGATGCCTGCAGTCCAGGCTCGAGCTGCAAAGCAGGTCCATGCAACAAAGTAGCCATTCTTGCGCTGCAAGAGTGCCTGTGTGTGCCAAACCATTATGCCGCAGCACATGGTTGCAACTTTCGGAAATTGTCATACATATTGCCGAGGCGTGCGAACTAGGGCAACTGCAGTGCATTCCTCCGCGTACAAAGGTTGACTGTGTGGACCAGACTCTGGAAAACCTCATATGCTCTGGCGACCGTCGCCGCTGCGTCCGCAGCCGCCGCCGCAGCACGGGCGTCCGCCGCGGAGCACGCGCCGCCGCCTTTAAAACCATTGTCCGAGCCCACAAACTCGTCTGCGACGAACTGTCCCTCATGCACCGCCAGCGACCCGTCGCCGCGCGTCGCGAGCAGCGCGCCGCAGCCGGACATGCGGCCGTCGTGCCATGCGCCGCGGTAGATCCTGCGCACGTATATTGATTAACATCTGAGAGCTGGACCATTTTGGAGTCTTCCAGGTCTTCCAGCGCTTCTGTCAGCCTTCAATGTTCTCATCCACCCGCATGTCTGCACTCATCTTTTGGGTGGTCTCGGCAGCAGCTTGCCCAGAGGACCAGGATTCATGATAAATCTTTCAGGATCAGAACCTTGCGAGGGCAGAAACTTACGTGCCGCCATCCCACACATAGACGCCCACACTATTGTATTGTCCGGCGCCAAATTCACCTTCGTATCTGCACTTATAGGCGACGCAACACTGTGGTCTCAACATGGCATGAAGGAACCTACCCAACAACCAACTACGCGCTTGTGCACTTCAGCTGTTGGCTATCAAGAAGTGCGTACTACTGAAACAAGCACCTGCCGCCCGAGGCGTGCCGCAACACGCCTCTCACTGGAGTCCCGGCCTTTGCAAGACCTTCGAATCTGCACGAGGGGAGACGCAGAAAGCTCAAGTCTCATATACGACATGCAACGGCAGTCTCGTCCTCAGTTTCCACTGGCACAGAAGTGCGCACGTGGAACCGTCCTGCCACTTGATGCTTTCCCAGACAGCGCCGCCGTCCTGTTGCGCCATGAACTTGGCGTTGTGCTTGAGTTTGCAGCGTTTTACGCTGCTGGCCTCAACATGCTGGCAATTTCGGTGCTGCAAATTGCAATCTGGAGGAGAATGGCATCTGGCATGATGAACGTTCACAATGCGCATCACAAGCATTTCTGCACCATTACACAGTTTGCCATTCCTCTACTGCACTCTCTGGTGTTGACATCGACTCATATTCAGCACAGCATCAAGGTTGCGAACCACACAGACATCAGCTTTGCTAGTGCGATAGTAGTAAACTCAACGCAGCATCAGTGAAGCGTCGACGTGAACAAATCCGCGCGCAGCCGATCCAAGGCAGACTCGGCACCTTTAATGTTCTGAAATCCAGGTTGAAATTTCAAGAGCTGGCTGCAGCAAGCCTGCACGATGGCAACACTTGCACAGAGAGCGCCGATAGCATGCAGCGCACTGTGCACGCTCTTCATCTTGGCCGGGCAGCTCGCCAGCGCTGCCGAGAGCGAGGAATGCAGGGCGCTGGGCTTCACGGGGCTGCAGCTATGTTCCGACTGCGACACGCTGGCCAGCTACGTGAAGGATGAAGGTGCGCTCCCGCTGCATTTGCAGATATGAACTGGTCCCAACCAGAGGCTTGGATGTGGTTTCCCATCTTGATTGGGCAAAGCATCGGAGCTCTTTGAACGAGTCTGGCAGCCACCGCGTCTCTCAGCCACATCCGCCATCGGGTTGACATGATTGCGGGACCGCACCTTGGCCGCAGAGCTGGTGGCGGACTGCCGGAGGTGCTGCGTCCGCGGAAAAGCGGCGGTGGCGCGAAAGTACACCAGCGCCACGCTGGAGGCCATGATGAGCCGCCTCGAGTGAGTAGTAAAGCTGCAGCACGTGTGATGAGATTTCATTGTCCGGTACGTATAGTATCACTGCAGACCAGGCTGCATGACTGTCGCTGCGTGACTGTTGTTGAATGACAATCGCGGCGCTGAATCCCCATGGTGTAGCAGGCCGGTCTGCAGCAACCCAGCTCTCCTGAAATGCCGTCTTGCTCCGCCGCAGGGCCTTCCCTCACATCGAGGGCTTCGTGAAGAATCAGGCGCAGAAGTATCACCCAGCACTGAAGGTTTGGCAAACGCGCAGTTCTCAAAAGCCTGTTTGCATGGTGCTGGGCTCCCACGCTCATCCTTCAATAATGATGGCGAGCAAAGATTTGAACTCATATCCTCAAACCCAACTCCGGTGGGTTTGAACCCTATGCCCTGTGTCTTGCGCAGCTCGTGGATAGGTGGAACACGATGCCTCGCCTAGTGATGTCCGCGCCGGGGGCGGCGAAGCATATCGTGCGCATCGAGGGCTGGAAGACGGTGAGATTCATACCAATTCACCAGATGATTTTGAGCGCCTCGCTGATTTTGACAGGTGCAACGCTGGTCATTTGCTTGCGCAACTTCTAGCCTCAACTGCAATGCTCCGGACGATTCAAACCCTGTAATGCTGGACATGTGCAAGAGCTGAGCACGTTTGCTGACTTACTCGTGTGACTCCAACCCTTACAGGAGCATGTCGTGGAGTATCTTGAGGACATGTTGGAGCGGCGGGCTGACGCCGAGGAATCCGATGCTGCTGCGGAGCGTTTAGTGGACGCAACTGCAGGCGCTGGGGCGAGCCGCAGGGAACGTCTGGAGTCTGAGTGAGTTGTGGCGGGGTCTGTTGGCGGCGCTGCACCGCCATGTTTTTGCTATTAAACACTGCGAGCCCGGAGGAGCTTTCATGGAACCCGGGACATTTGCAATTGAACCCAGGACATTTACAGATGACCAGTGGCCACTTCCTAATGGCTTGCAATGGACGTCGACAATCAGCATTAGCCAAGACTATCAGCACTAGCCTCGCACTTCTCTCACACTGAGACCCATCTCTGACACGAGCTGCAAACCTGGCTGAAGATGCACTCTCTTGCTGCTCTCGAACCCTTCCAACCCTAGTGGCGACCACCTCGAGGCCATAGCCCTGCTCGAGGTGGTCACAGCCCTGCTTCGATTGCCAACGGCTGCCATGCTGCTCCTGCGGCATCCTACTCTGCTACCGTCACTCTTCAGAATTTCCGGGCACCCCGTCACTGAGATTTCAGTCCTTTCCGCAGACCCACCGCGCTAAGTGTTGACCCTACTGCCCACTCCCTCGCCTTGCCCATCAGGAACAAGAAGAAGGGGCCTGCAAATGGGAAAGCACACACGATCAGCATGGCTCCCATGGAGCCTGCGCAATGTGACTGCCGTCCTTGCCAGCACTTGGCGGCCGGATTGCTATAGAAGGTAGACCTTGTTGCATGAGACCGGCAGCACTGCAGGCCCCACTCCGGAGCGCATCGCAGGTCAAAAAACACAGCAGTGGAACCTGCATGCTAGAGGATGACGACTGACAGGAATGACGACAGGATGACTACTGACGACAGCACTGACAGCACGGGCCGGAGGGAGGTCACTCGCCGTAGAGTGGCCCCGGGAGCACGACATCGCACAAGTACACAGCCACGGGCTCCACATTTTTGTAGTGGGACTGCCGCGCCGCGGGCTTGACAATACGCTCCTTGACTGCAGCAGTGAATGTGTGTTGGTTGTGTCATCATGCGCCTTGCTCGAAAACAACAGTTGAAGGCAGAACATGTCCGCAGCGGTTGCAGAAGGTGGCTGATCCCAGCATGTGCGGTCTGCTGAGCAACAGGCAACTATCGCTGGTTCGTTCACCTTCGTGGAAGACTGCACAGGAGATGGACGCCCTGAGGCACGCCTCCGGCAAGTTGCCCTTCAGAAAATCCGTCACCCAGCTCTGCAGGCGGGGCCATGCACACTGCATTCAAAGGCTGCAACGCCCAGGATTGCGTTGCCAGCATACTCCAGCGCCCCAGGGCTGCGAGCAGAAGGTCTGACCAGCCCACTTGTCAGCTGACCGGGTGCACAGGAAGGACGCAGCCCAGGAGAAACGGGCAGTGGCGGCAATGGCGAGCGCACCTGGGGGTCCACCACTTTGTGCAAGCTGTCCATGCCCTTCGCCACCGGGTTGTCCTTGTTCATGTCCGAGAGGTTCTTGTCGGCGTCCTTCCATATGCGGTCCACCGCTTGCGGCAGCTCCAGTTCCCCGACCCTGTCCTCAATCTCCTGTGGGTAGCAGACGCGGCGCAAGTTGTGGGGTGCGGCATGCGCTTGCAGCAAGCTCATGACTGCAGCTTCGGCTGCATCGTGCAGCTGATACTACCAGGACCGCCATGCATTCCCGAGCATGCAGTCACGACGGTGCACGCGCACGTGGCGGACACCGCCAAACCATAGTTTGTCCTTTGCTTTGTTCTGGCGCACGAACTGTCTTCCGGCTTTATGGCCTGCAGAACATCTTACTTGATCAGAGGCAAGTGCAGGCGCACAGGCATTGTATACACTGCACCAAAATGACAGGCTGGCACCTTTAGCACACCTTGACTTGTCGAGTATGCAATCTGCTGACGGATGTCATTGCTCACGAATCCAGTCATAGTCCAGCTCATGTGAAGCTGGATCGAAGCGTCACATGCACAAAAAATATATTGGCGCTCGCGTCAGCGCAAATTCACGAGATGGCGTTTGATCTGGATCGTGCCAAGCTTGCAAGCGTTTATGCAGGGCGTGCGGGTGCGTCGTGCAAGAACAGGGACGGAGGACAATACAATCTCTCTCAAGTGCTGGTGCAACCTGAATATGCACGATGAAGCCAATGCGAAGTGCAGCGTGTGACGAAATTCCCGCCGTTGCTATGGGGCGTTTCGTTCGGCGGACAGCATTTGAACAAGGGACCCCTCGACTTGCACCATATTCGCACTGGCACTCGAGCCACCGAATGCAACGCTATCAAGGAAATGCTTGAGCCAATTGAAACGTGATGCTGTGCCCTATCGAGCCATCTGCAGCTGCTACACTGCGACTCGACCGGCGTTGAAGTTGAAGTTCAGACCTTGCTGCTCCCAACCCCTGCCAGTATACGGAGTGCTCGTTGCTGTGTGCTGCCTAGCTACGCCGTCACCTTCATGCCGTACAGCTGCTCCGCGGACGCATCCACATCCGCTGCATCCAGGCCCCCGCCGCCCGGCTGTGCTGTTGCCACGGCGGCCGAGACGCCGCCTGCTGCCACCGTATCTGGGACCAGACCTTCGAACAGCGCCGGTAGCTGCCGCTGCACGCTCTGCCGGTCGCTGCCGCCCGGCTGGCTCGCGGTGTTGCCGCCGCTGGCCGCCGAGGCAGGGATGTCTGCTGCAGCTGCTGCCGAAGGGTAGGCGACCGTCCCCTCGGCCTCTTTGGCCGCTTCCACCTGCTCCTCTGGCGCCTTGCGAACCAGGACACGCAATGTGGGTCGCATAGGTGATTGCAGCCTGCTGTTGCCACCACATCAACTGTCCACAGCAACTGATCGTTGGCGGAAGCACAATGCAAGGACCATTGAATGCCAAAAAGGCAGCCCATGACCAAGAGTGTACACACGAACAATTCCGCCAGCGACAGTCACCTTAGCCCACTCGTCGACGACTTCAAAGGTGACGCCGGCGGCGTTTGGATCCCGCAGCGCCGCGACGCAAATGGCCGCGACGTCCACCGGAGAGATGCTGCCGTTTATCGTGTCGCCCTGGCCTGCGCGCGCCAGGCATCGAGGAAGGTTCACCGTCCAGCAGGGGGCGCGAATGACGTCCCGCAGAATGAGCGCAGCAGCATGCGTGGCTCGGGCAGCATGCATCGACATTCGCTGCCGGAGCATCCGTTTTCATTCCAGGAAAGGTGACGCAGCGCCGGGTGTGCAGCAGCTTCCGTTGGCCTCTCTTCGCCACAGCGGGAACCATCGCTCTCCCTGAATGACGATGTGAAAATGGCTTGCCTGCCTTCAGCTTGGCCTCCGAGCCTGCCGGTTTGTCCACGAAGCGGCCAGGGCGCACGATGCAGTAGGGCAGCCCGCTCTCCCGCAGCCGGTCCTCACCTGCACAAATTAGGTGCATGGTCACGGAATCGCACGCATCGCACGCACGCATCGTCAGTGGCCATCTGTGTACATGAGGTATAATAATCTGGCGATGCAGAGGTCACCAGTTCGCGCACCATTCTTCTTGTTGTCCATCATCTTCCACCTGATCATGAAGACAGCGATACGCTAAAGATCCAAGATAAATTTATTGACAACAGTCCAAATAAAGTTACGATGCGGACGAGACGAGAGTCGTGCCTGATCGTGTTGAGCATAATGCGCAGCGGGTGCTTCCTGCGCATGGCAGAAGGTTCGCCTTGGATTGATAACTTGACACAGCCTTGGAGCAACCAAGAGAAGGCTGCGCCGCTAACGGCCATGTCCGTGCATTGATCATCACTCCCATGCACCCCGCAGCGCCAATCTGCGAATGACGCACTTGTGCTGGTCGGTGACGAGGAGGGACGAGATCAGGACCACGCGCTTGACGCCCGCTGCTTTGGCGGCCTCCGTCACGACCTTGACGCCCTTGGAGTGAAACAAGACAACGATTGCATGCAGGCGATGTCATGGCGCATGGGGTTGCAATGCAATCCACCATCATTCAAGGCAGCATAAGGATGCATAGTCCAGGTGTGCTGCACATTACATGACTCACTCCGTGATCCACTTTGCCGGCGCTGAGGTAGCCCCCGCCCTGGAATGCCAGGATGACTGACTCCGCCCCGGCAAGGCACCTTGCCATCGACTTGGCATCTGTGGCGTCGCCCTGCTGGCGCTCGAGCTGGTGTAGTTGTGCAGATGTGCCTGTGAGCTTGTCTAGCTGGCCACGAGAGAAGTCTATGGCCCTGACTCTGTCGCCTGCCTCGAGCAGTGTCTTGACGGTCTGGGACCCCGCTGTCCCCGTGCCGATGACCACGACCAGCCCGGCCATTTTGGTAAAAGATGTGGTGAGCAATCAAGACAACTTGCAAGTGTCTGCGAGAACACTTCTGCAAACTTCGTGACTAGAATGAGACGATGCATGGAGCGCGCCAAGACTCCGAGACATTTCCGGGACCCACGAGGAAGCTGCATCTCTACAGGGAAAAATGTAATCACTTGAGAGTGTCATTCACAAGTTCCCAAATGCCAGTATCGTTCTATATTGCAGCCACATATTTTCTAGGTTACGGCGCCCCCGCCGCTCAGCTCCACCGACTACGGCTCGCCATCGGGCATGACCAGCGCGGCCAGCAACATCCTCGCGGGATCAGACCGTGGACGCCTTCGGCCGCAGCTCAGGGACTGGCGGTGGCAGACCTCCGGGCTCTGCATGTCATCGCATGCTCCTGGCCCCGCTCCAACTCACGGTGGCAGGTGCCGCCTGCCTGAAAGCAGACCATTACCGTCAGAGACCCAACAGCTCTGGGGAGCTGCATAACTCGCAATATACAGCACCACAGCCAACGAGCGCAGTGTGAATGCCTGCCAAGACTGGCTGCTGCAAAAGCGACTGGCCCTGGTACATGAATGCTGCTGCTGCTGCTCCTGCTGCTGTTGTTGACGCCGCAAGTGAGACAGCCGGAAAACTCGTATGTTGGTGGTCGCCTCTGATGCGCTGTAATGGCCGCTCCAGCTGCTGCCGGCCGGCTGTACTCTGTGCTGCTGTCCAGGAAGTGAAGTGTGTAACCCTCACTTGGCTGGCCCGCGAGCCTGGCCGCTGAAAAGGCCACCACAACCCCTCCCGTTGCCATCCTGCATGAGCCTCAATCACGCGCAGCCGCAGCGGATCGGCGCACTGTTACCAGACAGCCCGCCGCCGACCTGGGGGCCTAGCGGGTTGGCGGCACCGCGATCCCTAGCCCAGTGCGCCTCACTGCCCGTCTACGTGGCGGTTTCAGGCGGCGGCCAGCCTACCAGACGCCCCCGGAAATACATGGCTGCAAAACGAACGAAGTGAGCACCATTTGAAGCATTCGAGTGCAAGGTTTGGCAGAGGTGCTGACACCGCCTTTTTCGCAATATTGCGGTAGCATTGATGAACATGATCGTGGCATATATTGTCCGCCTGGGCGCAGCAGGATATCAGTCTCACGTGCCATGCCCTGGTAGACGGCCCGGATGGCTGCTGGTGCTTCGGCAAGTACAACTGCAGTGCATATGGCATCATGTGATTCTGCATGACAACTCGCCTTCCCGATGACGCATGCCATCGCATCATCTTTTCACCATGCCGCTCTTGCGGCCATCAGAGCAAAGCGACACTTACAGGGGTCAAGCAGGAGCATCTGTCTGCCACTGCCCTTGTGCACTCCGTCAGCTCGGCATGAACCAAGCATTAGCGCTCCTCTGCCAACGGGGGGACAGGTCCCATTGCTGCTGTATCTCCTCACAGCATTGTCCGAATTGCTCAACGGCAGATCGCTGTCGTTGCCGCGCATGTTGCTTCTAAAGCCCTGCATTGGACGTCGCCGCCGTCACAGCGCAACTCACCTTCCAAACCCTAAATGATACATGATTGGGAGACTATGGCTGGCCGCCGCCCAGCTGACGCTGCTCGGGGATGGTGCTGGTCACCCTCAGAAGTGCCAATGTTTTGCCTGCCTGGTGAATAGACAGCCGCCAATCGACGAAGCCTTGCTGCCCTCGGCGCTGGCAGGCTCAGAGGGCGGCTCCGCGCGCGGCGGCCCGTTCCACAGCGCCTCTGTCTGACTCCCCTGGTCGCGCCGCTGCCGCTGGCTCTGCCCCTGGCTCTGCTGCGCCTACTGCCGCTCCTCCGGCCGCCGGCGAGACGCGCGGCAGCAGGTCCGACCAGCTGAAGGGGATGAGCCCAGGCGGATCCTGCCGGCAATCGGATTCACGATGAAATCAAGATCCCACTTCATCAACAGAAAAATTTAGCGCTGCAACATGATGCCGCTTTGACAAATGCCACATACGTTCAATGACAGGCTGCTTCTCCATGACCGCCAGGTGCCCCGCCCAATGTAAACCCGTTTCTTTCGCCTTCTTCCCAAAGCATGTGTGGTCACCTTCAGGCCGCGGGCCAACGGGTCGAGCTTCGCGCGCGGCAGCGTCCAGATCTTGGGCGCGCCACTCATGCGCTGCGACACGACCAGCCGCCGCGGCGCCTCGCACAGCCATGCCTGCGGCGATGCCACCTCCATCTGCAGGCTGGCGGGAAGCCCATCCCACGCCTCGACATCTTCTGCCTGAGAAACACAATGCACAGACAGATAAGATGTACAGAAGTGTTATCAGATGTGGCAACGCCACCTCCATCTGCAGGCTGGCCGGCCACTCCTCACATGCCCTCACCTCCTCACATGCCCTCACCTTCCTCCTGTGCAGGCCTGGACCACGACGGAATTTGAGTAAAGGACATGAACGGGCACTGCAAGCCCACCCCGGTTCCTGGAGTACAAGCATCCATGCAGCTGCAGGTTTTGGGCAGCTCAACGCCGCACCGGCAGGCAGTCGACCACGTTCACGCAGCCCAGCAGCGCGCTCGTTGGGTACACCGCCGGGAAGATGGGCAGTTTGCCGTCCGCGGCGTGCACCTCGGTGTAGAAGGCCTCTAGCTCCTGCGTGCGGCGAGGACGCTATAAGCTTTACGACTTGCATGCGATCGGCAGATGTGCATGTGGACATGCATGTGCATGTACATGTCATAGAATGATGCCTGCACCTTGCAAGTAGGCTGCGCATGCAGGCCAGCAACTGGCAGAGTGATTGAATGACACAAGGTCTCTGCGCCCCAAAGGCATGCCGTGCATGCGGGCACATGGTGTACTGCAGCAGGGGCTCTGTTGCTGTTGACAGGGCTGTGCAAACCAGTGCAAACCAACGGTGCACATGCACCTCTGGGTGTCAACAGAGTAGAGCTCATCAGACAGAACGTGCGCTCAGATACGCAGCATGATGCGCACCCCACCCGGATGTCCGCATCGGTGGGCTTCTGGCTGGTCGCGTGAATCCACAACCGGCCGCGATGCTGCGTCGGCCAGCTGCGGCCCTCGATGCGCTTGATGCCATACACTAGCAGGCTGGCCCACGGCTGCTTACTCAAAAGCATGCAGATGTCAGCATTCGTTGAGGAATAGCTGCCTTAGCTATCTCAGAATGCGAGGCATGATCGACAGGCATGTATGCACCGACGACCATGTCATCGGGAAGCAAAAGCTACAGCTTGCCTGGTGCATCGAGAGGACAGCGTAAGGGTCACTGTCTGCTTGTGTGCCAACAGCACCAGGGCCGCGATATGGCAGAACTGGCGCCTTCGGCTTGCGCAGCGACATCGTCAGAGGGCCTCAGTCGCAGCGTGTAGGTCACTGTTCGAAAGTTCTCTCGTCCAAGCCTTCTTCGAGGTATTGCGTGCAGGTGCTGGGATGGTGGACACGGCGGCCACCACTCGAACGCCAGTCACCGCTGTCGCTGGTGGCTGGCTCACTAGCTCGTCGAAAGTGACCGAAATAAACGATGCTGCAAGACTCGCGGATCATGTACAGTGGCGACTGTGAGGCTGCATGCATGTGCATGCGGCGCCAGCTTGCTGCAGCAAGATGGCGATGAGCTTCAAAACGGAACAGCGATGTCAGAACCGCCGCTGGTTGCTGCTTATTGCCTGAGCAACTGAGTTGCAGTAGCAGTCGCGCTGGATGGGTTTCCGAATCTCGAGCGTTCCAGCACCCACTCAATATCGAAAATTCAAAGATACAGGCAGCAGGCCAGCCGGTGGTGATTGGAGCAGCTTTGAGTATCGTGCAAGACTGAAAGTAGGCGCGTGCGTTGAAACTGGATGCACCTGGTGATTTGCAACATGCACTGCACAACAAACCCGACTTTGGGGTTGTGTGAAATCTAGCGTCCCTGCGATCTCGGTCGAATCGCAAGCAGATAAAGCCGCCATCACTTTTGGAGTTGAAGGTCTGTACGCATCATATCACCCGAAATCATCAACAGACGGCGTGTGGTTGATCTTGTGTTCAGTTGCAGCGAGCTCGACAGTCCAGGACAGTCCAGTCGAACACACAAACTTCTTGGATTTTTGCACACTCGTAACTGGGAGTCATGCAGGCGCTGGGTCAGACCGCCTTTGTCGGCAGCGCAGTGCCGCTCTGCAAGCCCAAATGCACAGCTCGCAGCCGCGGCATGGTCGCTGTGCGGGCGGTGGCAGCACCAGCAAAGCTGGACACCCGCAAATCCGAGCAGGTGCGCGCTTCAAAGCTTGACGCGTGAACGTCACGAAATGTTCCTGGAGCTTGTGAATGTCTACAGCGTGGAGTGTACTGTTCTGCCAGCCTGCACACAGATCCACAATCTGACATGCCAGCTGCTTGTGAAATCGTTAACTCATTGACGAAAGAGCATCAACACACCGGACGAGATTAGCAGGCAGTGCTTGCATTGCCACGTCCCGAGCTCGGGCTCCTGCTGAAACATGGATGGACGCACCAATGCGCCAACTTCTGTGCGACGGCGTGACTCCTGACATCACAGCACATGCTCTGCAGATTTTTAAGGAGGCACAGGACCTGCTGCCCGGCGGCGTGAACTCGCCGGTGCGCGCGTTCCGCTCAGTCGGCGGCTCGCCCATCATCTTCGAGAGCGTGAAGGTGCGCCGCTATTTCATGGCATGCGCGTGTGTTTGCTGCTGCAGCTGTGTCACTGCTGGGTGCCTGCACCGAGTTTACTGTGGCTGTCCCCTTCCTTGTCCGTTGGTGGCTGCAATGTAAATGTTCTTGTCTGATGCTGCAGCACTAGAGCCGCTGACATGCCGTACGACGTGATTGCCTCGATGCCGGACGGGCGAGCTCACACAACTGCAATGAACCGCTACCAACTTGCTCCCGCAGGGGCCGTACTGCTTTGACGTGGACGGCAACAAGTACATTGACTACATCGGCAGCTGGGGCCCCGCGATCGTGGGCGCCGCCAACGACGAAGTCAACGAGGTGCTCAAGGCGCAGATCGACAAGGGCACCTCCTTCGGCGCGCCCTGCGAGCTGGAGGTGCGGCGCCATGGAAGAAACTGAAAGCTCACGACTGCCTTTCTTGAGTATCACCGAAGTTTCGTCCAGGGCACCGCCTTCGGCGCACCCTGCAAGCTGGAGGTGCGGCCGGCGCTCGGGAAACATATCAAAAGAATGTATCCCGGGAGCATGGGCATGATGACGGCCTGTTGCCTGTGCCTGGCATCTCTGTGCAGGCTACAGCTTGCGCAGCACCACCTGGAAATGGATATGACCAGAGTCATTGGGATAAAAAAACGGGATTGGCGAAGCTGCTAATGGCGGCGTCCGCGCACGACCATCTAGCAAAGGGACGCCCGCAGAAGGAGATCGGCGGATCCGTTCATCAACCGCAAGTTGCGCTGGGTGGCTCAATCTTGTTTCAATCGCAGAACGAGATGGCAAAGGCGGTGATTGACCGCGTGCCGTGCGTGGAGATGGTGCGCTTTGTCAACAGCGGCACAGAGGCGTGCCTCTCGGTGCTGCGCCTCATGCGGGCCTTCACCGGCCGCGAGAAGGTGGGCGACACATGCAGCACTGCCGTGTCACACCGCAGCGTTGCAATCGTGCTCACGATCAATGCAACGATGCTGCATGCCCTGTTTGTGCGAATGGTTGCCATTCCTGATTCGCCCTCAGTCCTTACACACGCCCCTGTACTGTGCGGGTTCCGGCAGGACGCTGCACATGCGTGTCAGTCACGAGCACTGAGTGTACGCTCGTACTTCTGCTGCAGCTCATCAAGTTCTCGGGGTGCTACCACGGGCACGCGGACTCCTTCCTGGTGCAGGCGGGCAGCGGCGTGCTCACGCTCGGCCTGCCCGACTCCCCCGGCGTTCCCAAGTCGTCCACCGGTGAGCTTGCATCAAGAAGCAAAGACGACACCGGCCACATGGACCACTGCCACGTGAAGACGCCGCGGCAGCGCAGAGTCGCGGCCGCTGTCCGCAACACTGCCTGCTGCACAAGTGGGGAATTGAGGGGAAGACGGGATTGGATCTCGGCACGAGCAGCGAGGTCAGAGCTTGCTGTGGTGCAGCTTTGCAGAGGACAGGAGCGCACCCCAACCTGCCGCCTGCCCTGCCGCTCCTGCGCTGACGGTGTCTGCACTCCCGTGCCGCGCAGCCACGACGCTGTGCGCAAAGTACAACGACCTGGACAGCGTGCGCGAGATCTTCAAGCAGAACAAGGGCGAGATTGCGGGCGTCATCTTGGAGCCTGTCGTAGGCAACTCGGGTTTCATCGCACCCACCCAGGAGTTCCTGGAGGTGAGATTATAAAGTAGCTTTGGACTCCCGCACATTCGCAACATCATCCTGGAGCATGTCGCCTCAGCACTCCGGCTTCATTGCGCCCACTCAGGAGTTCTTGGAGGTGGGGCCTTCAGCAGTGTACGAGGAGAACTCAGCGGCTTCTGATTCTCCGGCCACGGGCGTGTTCTGAAGACCCGACATTCTGTCGGCCTGCATCGTTCATCATTGCAACATCTGCAGCTCATGCTTGAACACGCACGTGCGTGCTGCAGGGCCTGCGGGATATCACGAAGGAGGACGGCGCGCTGCTCTGCTTCGACGAGGTCATGACCGGCTTCCGCATCGCCAAGGGCTGCGCACAGGTGAGCGCGCTTGCCACCCTGCAGACATTGGAATGCAGCGCCTGCTCGGTGCAGGACTCTGAATGACGTCTCCGCTGCCACATCAGGTGCCCTGCTGCTGCCCAAAAATGCTTCTTTCGCCTACGCGGAAGCGCTTCCTGCTGTCAAAAATGCACCATGTGCTTGCTGGCACCCAATCACAGCGACGATGGCGCACGTCAGTTCTGCCCCACATATGCGGGGGTGTGCCCATCCACACCAGCACCCTGCTACACATTGGCAGCACTTTCGCATCATGCATATTGTCATCGCGCAGGAGCACTTTGGCGTGACGCCGGACCTGACCACCCTGGGCAAGATCATTGGCGGTGGCCTGCCGGTCGGCGCCTACGGCGGCCGCCGCGACATCATGGAGACTGTCGCCCCGGCCGGCCCCATGTATCAGGTGCAGAGATGGTGTCCTTGTCGATTGCAGCGCTGACCACTTATGGCAAGGAAGGATGGTGACGAGCAGCGCATACGGCAGGAGCTCCTGGCACAGGACGCCGGAGTGCACAGCAATGGGTCGGCGCACAGACATCGGCGGCAGCACTGCTGAGCACAGCGATGGAAGCTCAGCCATGGCAGCATTCGTGACCATGCGACATTGATGAGGATCTGGCAAGCACAGCAATGGCAGCACAGCCATAACAGCGCACATGATCAGGCGCCAAGCGGGTGCTGCATCTGCCCAACAGGCGGGCACGCTGTCGGGCAACCCGCTGGCGATGACGGCGGGCCTCAAAACCCTGGAGATCCTGGGGCGCCCCGGCCAGTACGAGTACCTGGACAAGATCACGGGCCGCCTCATCAAGGGCATCCTGGATGCCGGCCGCGAGTACGGCCACGCTGTCGAGGGCGGCCACATCTCAGGTGAGCGTTTTGATGCCAGACCCTGGACTTTGGGAAAGGCTAACCGAGAACAGGCGCAGGGTATCTATGTCAGCAATCGAGCGCTGCTGCAAGGTGTGACCTGCACAATATGCATATGTAAGTTGGCAGCACGGTGAACATCTATCACCTTTCAGCCAGGCGCAGTCTGCTCACGCGCTCCGCTGTGTGGGGCGCACCCGCCAGCCATGCCAGGCGCTTTGTCTTTCCTGCGCTCCTATGTCCTGACCCTTCTATCTCCTGCTCCCCGCAGCCATGTTCGGCTTCTTCTTCGCGGAGGGCGGCCCGATCAACAGCTTCGAGGACGCGGCGGCGCGCGCCGACGGCAAGAAGTTTGCGCGGTGGCACCGCGGCATGCTGGAGCACGGCGTGTACCTGGCGCCCTCGCAGTACGAGGCCGGCTTCACCGGCCTGGCGCACACGGAGGAGGTGCGCCGCGCTGAATCCACAAGGTTTAGGATCGCACAAGTGCAGCACAAGTGCAGGGCATAAACCCAAGGTATTAGTTTTCCGCGCCAGCAGGGCTTGCCAGGCCAGGCGTATGTTAGAGAGGGCGGGCAGCATTGTGGCGGGCAACAAAGGCTGAATGCAGCCCAGTGTCAGCGTTGAGGCGTCCAAACAGCTGCTGACGCTCAGAAACGCTTCACACATGCACGGCGGCATCAGGACCCACGAACTGCAGCTATGATGCTGGCCATCTGCAAAGTCGCGCAGTCTGTCAGCAGGTCCACGGTGTGCAAAGCACTAGCGGGCTTGATCATCCTCCGCTGAAATTCACGCTCCTGCTTTGCAGGATATCGACAACACCATTGCGGCAGCGCGCGCAGTCATGAAGGAGCTCTGAAGCAGCACTGATGCTCAGTAGCAATGCGGCTGCAGCCGCGGCACCCTCGCAGGGCTGAAGAGCAAGCACATCGCAGGTCAGCACCTGGCGCAGTCCGCACGGGATGTGACCAGCGCGGCTCACACCCGCCGTCAGGGCGGCAGGCTGCGGTGCAGTCTACAGTCTGAACTGCCGGAATGTCCAGTAACGTCTGGCAAGAAACAGCAACCAGCTTGCCATCTGACGTTGGATCTGCCGCCACGGGACATCATGACGCTCTTCTCTAGGTAGTGTGTGTTGCTGCATCGACATGTCAGGGTGACTGCGGCCCATGTTTGCAGCTAGATCATGGGAGCTTGGAAATGGCAATGAAAGTCTGAAGCCTTCTCTTCCCACTGCTCCACTGCACTGCAACACATGCTGAAGTGCTGAGGCGGACAAACAGGTCATCAGGATTGATGCTGGCACGTGTTCGGACCCGCTTGAATCAGCCGCAAGGGCCAGGAATAGTTGGATGCACTCTCGTTCTGCAGCTGAGTCATTGTGCACCCGGTTGAGCGCGGCTGCGCACGTTTATACGCTCACGACGCCTTGTTATATAGCAGCGTGCGCCAGCACAACGTCTGCTGCCGGTCGGCCAGATTTTCGCCCGATTTCAAGAGGCCTAGCAGCATCGCTTTGCCATTGGATCTGCGCCTTGACTCTTCGCCTGAACGCGAAATCAAGCGGACCGACCCTAGGTGCCGCAGTGCTGTCCGGCAACTTGCATGGCCCGGCGGCCGTCTGCAGGCAGACCGCAGCAGTGATCCTGGATAGCAGGCCATGGCTCCACCGTGACGGCTGGGCCTCTGAGGTGAGACGCCGCAGCGACTGCTCCCTCGGGCTGACTCACCAACACAGGCTCCGGCTGGATGTTGACAAGGTATATTGTACGTTGCTGGGCACGCAGGCTGTCGAGCGGCGACAGCTAGCCAGACAGCTTGTGCATGGCCCGCGTCGTGGCCTTCGAGGACCTGCCGCTGAAGGGCACAGCAGCCAGCATGCCAGCTGCTGATGTCTCCGCCGCGCGGCACGATGGCGTGCCCGCCACGGCGGCAAAGCCGCCGACACCATCGCCGGCGCAGCCACAGGATGCGGAGGGCCGCCAGCACCCGCGAAGCTCCGTTGAAGCCAGGCAGCTCTCAGCCGAGTTGGCGCCGCCAGGCGCCAGCCAGCTGCCCCCGCAGGCCAGCCCCGCAACAAGCGCAGTCGGCAACAACAAGCAGCGGGGGGACCGGGTGCCCACCGCCAGGGGAGGCTCGGCGGCGGAGCCGGCGGTGAGAGTGGCATCGCCTGCGGGGAAGGTGCCCCGCTCACAGCCGAAGGCGGCGGCGGCGGCGGCGGCGGACACTGCGGCTCTCAAGCCCTCCAAAGCAGCCAATGGCGAGCAGCCTGCCGTGGCGCGGGTGTCGCCGTTTGCGGGAGCGCCAGCGCTGCCAGACGAGCCGCCGTCGCCCAAACGCGGCACCTGGCCGGCGCCAACAGAGCGTCATTCCCTTTCACGGGCGAGGCTCGTTCATGATGCCTGGAACACTTCCGGCTGTCCACGGAAGCAGAGCCGTCAGGGCTGCACCCAGCCCTTCGCCAAGCATCCATCGTGATGCATGCCGGTGTCCTGGATGCTCAGCTGCAAGCCGTCAACCCGCATTGGCATGCCCTATGCTGCTACTTGCCGGCCTCCCCATCGTACATTGAAACCTCCCACGACTGCAGGTGTCAGCCGCGTCCACGTCATCGCTGGGGCCGGTGCCGCAGTCAGGCGTGCGTGACCTGGAAAAGTCTGGCCACTCGCTGCATGGGGAAAAGGCCGCCCGCCGCCAGGTGAGCTTTACTCTCGCACGCTCCTGTGATCCAGCGTTTACACAGTCACGCAAAAAGAGTTGTGATCCCGTTGACAACTCTCCGCACCTGAAGCAGGCCGAGATATGGCGCTGCAGCAGTGGTGCACCAATCGACACTCCTGAAACGACAACATGGGCGGCTCCGCTGGCCTGCTGCGCTGCGCTATTGCCTAAAGAACAGCAGACTCCAACGCATTTCAAAACAACGGTGCCGTCCATGCAGGCCGCCGCGGAGCTGCTGCTCTTCGCCAGGGTGGGCGTCCTTGAAGCGATGCCATATTGAACTCCAACCCTCTGAAACGCAGCCCCTATACTTTGGTCGTCTGCAGGCCACCATGGAGCTGCTGTTCTTCGCGAGCGTGGGCGACCCGGAGCGCTGCCGAGTCATCTGCGAGACGTGGGACATCAGCGTCGCGGACCACGCCTGCTGCGACTACGACCGCCGCACGCCGCTGTGAGTTCCACGTGCCGAACAGATATGCATTTGGTGGTACGTGAACAGGCGGCAGAGCGTGAAAGGAATTACGCCTGCTGCGACTACGACTGCCCCACGCCGCTATGAGTCCGCACTCCAAAAAGTATTCTGATGGTTCCAAGCAGGCGGCGGAGCGTGAGAAAGTCATGGGCTGGCAGCTGAGCGAGTGCGGCCGCTGCCGTCGTGAGCTGTCTCGCGCGACATCAAGCGCGGTTGGGGGAAGTGCCGTGATGCTATGAAGTCGTACTGCTGCCGGCCACACAACCACGGAAGCAAATCCGCCAGGCCCTGACGCCGTGTCATCTGGTGTGCCGCAGGCATCTGGCGGCCTGTCATCGATGGCGTGATGACAACTCCCTGCTGTGCTGCAGGCACCTGGTGGCAGCGGAGCGCTTGCTATGCGGTGGTGCAGTGGCGCTTGCATGAGGCTCGAGATTGCGATGACTCATCTCTCAAAATAACCAACCGTGGACATTCGCAGGCATCTGGCGGCGGCGGAGGGCTGCTACGCGGTGGTGCAATGGCTGCTGCACGAGGCGCATGCAAAGCCCAACCCCATCGACCGCTTTGGGCGCACGCCGCTGGAGGACGCGGTGCGTGTTCCTTTGCTGAGAAAACAGTGTGATCTGACAAAATGATAAACCGAACAACTCCTTACTGCAAACAAAGCATTGCAAACGAAAAGGGATCAACTGTCTGCCACCGCAAAAGTCGCCTGGCGGCAGATCAAGGATGTGGCCCCACCAGACGCGGACCCCTGGCACAGGACTCCTCAGCTCGTCGTCCCACAGGATGCAAAGTGAAAGAGGGCACATGGGGGCGTCTGCAGGTGCGGGGCGACCATGGGGAGGTGGTGAACCTGCTGGTGTCGGCGGGCGGCAAGGTGCGCGCCACCAGCGGCGCCCTCATCGACCTGCAGACCACGCAGCTGTCCCGGTGCGGCGCTGCACCCATGCTCATGCCGGGCGCCTTTTTCTTCCTTGGCTGATTGTTGTTCTGGCCGATGGAGCCAGTCCTTCAATGCAAGGCGTGGCTGCCGGACAGGGAGATCGCTGAAGTTGCTAACTTTAGGTTTCTGCACATGAATCCAGTTGAAATGAACCCACCCAGATGCAAGCAGCTGCGCGGGCGTCCTGAAGACGCTGTATGGGAGCTGCTGTCAGATTGATATATCTCGTGATCACAGTCGATTGAGTTCGCGAGTGTTTACCCCGCTGTAGGTATGCGGGCAGCCTGGAGACATCTTATGACAACGAGGAGCTGATGCCGGACTGGGAAATTGACCCCGCGACGTTGGAGATTGGCGCAAAGGTTGGCCAGGGCGAGTTTGGTGCCGTGCACAAGGTGCTGCAACATCGACGTTATTGTGTTATCTGTGCTCATGCCGCTAATTTTTCGGCGCAAATGTCGACGTGGGAGTTTGGCGCCGTGCACAAGGGCCGCCTGCAACCAATAACCTTCCTTCCCCTTGCGTACAATGGGGCGGTCGGCCAGGGCGGGTGCGCCGCCGTGCACAGATAGCTTGATATTGTAGCGCTGGCTTGGCCATATCTGCGTGCGCCGCGATTTGGGCGCCATGCACATGGTGCTGGCATTGCCACGGCGCCCGCTGCTTCTCTGTGCTGCAGCGCCTGCAGCTGCAAGGCGAGCTTGATGTACTATGCTGCAGAACGGCATGCCGGCGGCGACGAGAACCATGTGGGCCCGTGTGCATTTCCGGACGATCTTTGGGAAACGGCAGGCCAAGCTGTGGACCATGATGCTCCCATGCCTTCCTCCAGTCCTGGTCTGGTGGACAGGCTTGTGTGCATGACACAGGCGAGGTGGCACGGCGCAACGGTTGCGGTCAAGATCCTGCGGCAGGCGGACGAGGCGGGCCTCGGCGATTTTCGCACAGAGCTGAATGTGCTGCAGAAGGTGCGGCGCTGCCGTGACCCCAAGCCGCATCTCACACGAGAGCCACACTCCTGCTCCCTGCTTGATCGCCATGCGACAGCTGCTGCGGCAGCAAGGCCTCAGCCACGTGGACCGCACGGCTTGGACGCTGCAAACCCGCATCAGCGGCTTGCCGGCTCCTGTCCCCCGAGGTTCTGAGCCCACGCATTCCTGTCAACGGTGGAGCCTTAACCCTGAAAATCTATCTGCTGAACATACCGTTTAAATTTTGATCTGAAACTCTGTTGCTTGCAGGTGCACCACCCCCATGCGGTGCGCTTCTTCGGCGGCTGCACCAAGCGCCAGCCCTACATGATCGTCACGGAGTACCTTCCCGGCGGCTCCCTGGCGGACCTGTTCCGCCGCTCGGAGCACTACTTCCCCTCGATGCGGCGCGCGGTCGCGATGGCACTGGACTGCGCCAAGGGCTGCGCGTTTCTCCACTGCCACAAGTGAGCCTTGTCTCTTGCACCTCACTTGCTCGTCCTTGCCTCGTCTCCATGCTCCAGTGACATCACAGTGCTCCTCTAGCCTCCTGTCGCTCGAACGACTCGGGATTATGCATGGTGGGGATTCTCCAAACCGTATCAATGCCAATGTTCAATGCCAAAGACTGCTTGTTTTCCGCCCCGAAGCAAGCGTGTCATCGTGCACCGACCTGAAGGCCGCCAACTCAACGCTGCGCGGCGTTTCGATATCGACTGCTTAATGGCACTGCCGAAGTTTTCGGGATGAAACACGGCGTTCTTCATTGCAGCAAGCACATTATCGTGCACCGGGACCTGAAGCCCGCCAACCTGATGCTGGGCGGCATCCCGCACGACACGGGCACGCGGGAGATGGCAGCAAAAGAAGGCGTCATCAAGATCGCGGACTTCGGGCTGTCGAGGTCGCTGGCCATCATGCAGCACCGCCGCCCCGTCGGCGATTCCATGCTTGGCGCCAGCAGAACGGTAAGGTTTTTTGTCTGTTCTAGTGGAGGCTCCAAAGTCTGTGTGGTCATTGAGATTGTCGATTTCGGGCCCCGCGGCTGCTGGCCATCATACCGCACGCCAGCCGGAAGGTGTGTCTTTGTACCCGTGTGTCTGTATCCGAAATAGATTGCGTGTGGCAGTCAACGCGCGGACGTAGATCCGTTGCTGAATCGCTGGTGACCTCATTGGCTCCTTAGCCACCAAGGCTGGGGCAGCCCACGTGACAGAGCCGGCTCGGTTCGGTTGCACGGCGCGTGTCATCGTCATCTTCTGGGCTCGCTCAATTGTGGTGACGGGCTGCTGTAAGTAACCTGATAGAACTATCTCCACTGTGTGCAGGGTGGCGACGAGGCGGCGCGGATGCTAGGCCGCGCCTCGATTGCCCCGGTGCGCCCTGCAGATGTTCACTGCGTGAAGTTCCCCGCAGCATCTGAGTGTCTGCTGCTGCACCACCCTGCAGCGTGTCATGGTGACTTCCGTGGAGAGGCCGCGTTGTCAAGCCCATCTGCATGTGTGCTGCCGTGCCAGAGCTTTTGGTGCAGGAGTAGCTGACCGGCAGCTGCGCCTGACAGTCTCTGCCGCAGAGAAATCTACTGTGTCATGATTCAAAGCCCCTGGATCCCTGAACCCCCAGATCCGCAGGCTGCACTGTCCCACCCACATCGCTGAACCCGCCGGGCCCTGCCAAACTTGCAGGATCAGTCGGAGGGCCGGAACAGCGGCGGCGGCGGCGGCAGCAGCGCCAGCCGCAGCCTGCGCGCGAGCATGAAGCGCGCGGCGTCCCGGCGCTACGACATGACCGGGGAGACGGGCTCCTACCGGTACATGGCGCCCGAGGTGTTCCGCCACGAGCCGTACAACAGCAAAGTGGTGCGCCCCCCAGCCCGAAAGGCTTCTGCCTGTCCCTTTTGGTTTCTGTGCCCCCTGCCTGTATTTGGGTGCGCAGCAGGCGAGAAGTCTCACGTGGCAACCACCCTGGGACATGCATAATGCCGCAAGCTGCTGGATATCAAGGGTTTCAGAGGAAGGAAAGTTGCTGATGATGGGTGTATTGCATGGTGCAGGATGTCTACGCCTACGCCATGATCTGTGAGCGGACTCTCCTTTCGATTGCTCGCCCAGTCACTTCGGCCTGTGCAAAAGAGCTGCCAAAGTGACGTCTAGCACCAAAAGCTTTTTGAGCATCCTCGTGCATCCTGGCCAGCCGCATGTGTCACACAGGCTGTGACGAGTCGCCCAAACTTCGCTGTAGGCTTCGAGCTCTTCAGCGGGCGCAAGCCCTTTGGGCAGATCCATCCCATCGAGGCGGCGCGGCGCGCCTCCATGGAGGACGCCCGCCCGAAGTGGGGCCAGGGCCACGCAAACAAGTGCGTGCAGCAGGGACGAAGCTGAATCTGTGGCAGCTGCATCGAAGAGTGATCGCCAAGGTCTCTCAAAGTGTCTGCGTACAACAGCCTGATCCAAATGCTCGTTTCAAGCCTGCCTGCTCGTTCCATGCCTGTCTGCGGCGCGGTGTCGGAGTGGGGGAATAAGCTCAGCTTCTGGTGATGTGGCAATCGCAGCATGTGCTGAATTTCTTTGCAATGACTGCAGGTTCGGGACGACGATTCCGGAGCCGCTGGTGAAGCTGGTGCAGGACTGCTGGTCGCCCAGCTTCGAGGACAGGCCAGAGGTGCGTGCCGAAAACTACAAACCCTGCCGCGGCCGTCGCCACGTCACTCCCGGTGTGCGTACCTGACACGACCAGCGGCGCCAGGCTCACGCCAGCGTGCAACGCGAAGGCGATGCACGAATTCGCGTTCAACGCCTCAAGTCTGTCCGCAACCCCCTACGCACATGAGCTAACATGTTAACACCTATGAAATGGCCCACACCCGCTGTCTTTGCTCATGAACAGTTTCCCGTCGTCATCAAACGGCTGGAGGCGGTGCTGAAGACGCTGCCGGACGAGAGGCTAAACCCTGCCAGCACGCCCACGCCGCACCCCTGCTGCACCATGCAGTGAGGCGACCGATGAGGTCTGCAGCAGTGGCGGCGGCGTGCCGCGCTGGAATCGTTGGCGGCAGGCTTGAAGAACTTTCGTTGATGGTGTGTGCCGCGTCCGGTACGCCACGGGGAGAGGGGAGGGCTGCCATCAAAGAAGTAGGAACCGGAGGTCCATGCCTCACCGTCTGGGTGCTCACTACGGCGACGAAGTTTGAAGTGTCTACGGTATATTCAGTTTTCAGCGGTGGCGCGGCAGCGAGAAACAGGCGCAGCGCACTGCGGATTTCGTACTTACCGGTTGAGGGGGATGGCGTACTCTTTGTCGCCAACTTAGCCCCGAATGTCAGATTTGCTCACTGCAAGAATGCATGCAGTCTGGGAAACGACTCCCGGCCTCTCAACGGCTCAACCAAGGGGGATGAAGAAGGGGGGAGCATCTCGCTGTTTCGCGAAATCCACAACGTATTTTCGCCCTTTTTTTCGCGTCCAGTCATCTGAGAATTGTAACCGGTCTTCGGCACTGCAGCCTCTGACGCGCTCGCAAGGTGAGGTTCGAGACTTTATCTTTCAGCTGCGGGTGTCCGTTTGGGGTCACCTGCTGTTGTCTCCGAGCACCAGTGGCCTGAAGTGGAGGGCTAAAAAATATCATCCAAGCTAAAAGCTACGCTTTGCGGCGCCTGTGGCAGCTGCGTGGCTGCGCCAGCAGCTGTGTATCATCTTACATGCTTTGGGTGTCTTTCTAGTTCTGCTGCACCTGCCAAATCAGGACGTGCCGAACATGCCTGCCCCTTTCGCACAGGATCGTGGTGTATGGCGAGACAAGTGCCGCTGGTGGACGCGAACGGATGCACGCTGTGGCAAAAGGACATCGAGAACGCAACGAGCCTTCAAGACCTATCCTTCCCACTGACCTTCAAGCACTCGACCGGCACGGGCGGTGCGAAGACCACCATCCATAAGCTTGGCAGGTGCGCCATCAGCCGTTACTCTGCCGTGACATCCAGTTACTGTATGCCTGCAGTACCGATATACTCTTCCAATGACTCTCTCTCTGCGCCCTGTGCCGTTGACGCAAATGCATGCCAGTGCGGCAATTTTACATGCATGACTCATGCATGCGCAGTGGATACCGAGGAGACGGCGCAGAGCGCTATCGGCTGCGCACCCGCGGCATCAGCGAAGCAGCAGCGGTGCCAGTGGGCCTCCAGCTCAGCTTCCCCTTCGGCAAACACAACTTCAGCGCCAGCAGCAGCTCAGACGGGCCAGTTTTCACGGTCCGCGACAGCAAGCAGGGCGGCCTTTGGAGCGCACAGCCGGCGGCAGAGCGGCGCGCAGCTGGCGCTACCTGCCTGGGCGAGCTTGCAACCGCCCTCGAACAACATTGCGGTGGCGGCAGCAGCATCAGTGGCCCCGCTGTTTGGGGGTATGGCGGCCCGCAGCGCTCCGTCAGAGCACTCTTTGACAAATTTTGCCAGCCAGTCGCAGCACAGCCGCTCGGCGCCGCCAGCTTCGCGGCGCTTCGGCAAGCCGCCGAGCCGCCGATGTCGTTCAGCCCTTGGCGGCTCACGGACAGCCACGACGGCGGCCTCGTGCTCAGCCTGGCGAAGCCTCCTGGTGTTGGCGACGCTGCTGGGCGCACTGAGCGCGCCATCAGCGTCAGCCCTGACGGCAGCTGGGCGGCCACCGCCCTCGACTGCGCTGTGCCGGCGGCGGCCTTTGCCGCCGCGGGCTTGCCAGCCAGCATCAGTACCGCCGCCGAGCTGCAGGTGACACTCAGCCGTGTCGCTTTCGTGACTTAGATGCATTGAGCTGTTGGTGTTGCAGAACGCTGCCCTCAAGGAATTTCATCAGGCACTGGCGTCCGCCAGGGGCGTTTGGAGGCTCGCATTCGCTCTCGAGTCGATCTTCTTCAAGCAGTCCGCTCATCGCGAATTCCTCTCTTTCACAGAATCTGGCGGGCTGCGTCGGGCGCATGCAGTTGTGCCGGGGCCACACCGACCCCCGCTACGCTGATCTCAAAGACTCCGCCCGGGATGGTGTGTTCTACAGCCGTGGTGCCGTCGGCGACGGCGGCAGCGCCGCGCCAGTCGCATGCGTCCACAAAGCAGCCTTCATTAGCGGTGGCCAGCTGTTCTACTGGAGCATCCGCCCGTGCCAGTACCATGCGCCGGGGCTGGGTGGCGCCGAGCGGCCAGCGTGCAGCATGCTCATCGGCGCGGACAGCCCGGCAAAGCGGTGCGACAGCTGCGCGGCTTTTGCAGCAAATCTGCGAGCACGCCAGCAGCGCTTTTCCGAGGAGTTCGAACCAAAGCTGTGTCGGCGGCAGCTGGGACGTTACAGCGCGCCGCGCCTGCAGGCCATCCTCGAGATGCAGCAA
>JAABUW010000773.1_pt1 | contig 59204 bp, 56 predicted proteins | sample 5560081 | NCBI WGS metagenome assembly JAABUW01 (sample SAMN10711882, study PRJNA513363) | rock metagenome | isolation source: Antarctica rocks | place: Antarctica: Victoria Land, Knobhead sud | reverse complement strand
GGCGCGGGCCTCCATGCCCAGCGCCACGGGCCATAGCAGGCCGTGCGGCAGGCGGGCGCGGCGCGGGGTGGGGCGGTCCATCACGTCATCCACCAACGCGAGCAGATGCGGCATGTCGAGGTCGTGCCCACCCAATACATAGGCTTCGCCGATCCGCCCGCGCTCCAGCGCCAGCACGTGGCCGGCCGCAACGTCGTCCACGTGCACGACATTGAGCCCGGTGTCGACATAGGCCGGCATGCGCCCGGCAGCGGCGTCCAGCACCATCTTGCCGGTCGGCGTCGGCTTGATGTCCCGCGGCCCGACGGGGGTGGACGGGTTCACGATGACGGCCGGCACGGCGCGGTCCCGCACCAGGCCGCGCACCGCCTGCTCGGCCAAATATTTCGACCGCTTGTATACGCCGACGATATGCTCGGGGTGGACCGGCGTGTCCTCGGTGCCCGGCGTGCCGTCGCCGATCAGGCCGAGGGCTGCGACGCTGCTGCAATAGACGATGCGCTCCACCCCGGCTGCTGCAGCCGCCAGCAGCAGGGCGCGGGTGCCGTCGACGTTGGCGGCCAGCATGGGGCCCGGGTCGGGCACCCAGAGCCGGTAGTCGGCGGCGACGTGCACGACATACCGGCATCCTGCGACGGCGGCCGCGAGCGACTCCGTGTCGAGCAGGTCGCCCTCCGCCAGCTCGGCCGGCAGGTCCGCGATGTTGCGGCGGTCGCTGCCGGGCCGCACCAGCAGGCGCAGGGCGTGGCCGCGGCCGAGCAGGGCGCGGGCGACGGCGGAGCCCACGAAGCCTGTGGCCCCGGTGACGAGCGTAGGTTGGATGGGTGGCACGGGCGCTCCTGGCAGGCGGTCGGGGTCTATAGCTGGACGGGCTGGGCTGGTGTAGTGGGCCTTCCTTTATACGCGGGCCGCTTAGCATGAAACGCATTTCCATACTGCTGGCCCTGGCCGGGCTGGCCGTGTCCGCGCTGCTGGTGGTGTGGTTCGACGCGGGCCAGGTGCTGGATGTCGCCTTGTCGGTCGGGTGGCAGGGCTTCGGAGTGCTGTCGCTGTGGCAGGCCGGGCTGTTCCTGATGCTGGGCTTGGCTTGGGCGACGGTGCTGCCGGGGGTGCGGCCCGGTGTGCTGGTATGGGGGCGCATGGTGCGGGACGCCGCGACCACCTGCCTGCCGTTCTCGCCGGTGGGGGGCTACGTGATCGGGGCGCGGGCGATCACGGTGCGCGGCGTCGCCTGGCCGACTGCGGCGGCGGGGACGGTCGTGGATGTGACGGCCGAGATCACCGGGCAGTTCCTGTTCAGCGTGTTCGGACTGCTCGTGCTGGTGCTGCTGCGGCCGGGATCGCCGTTGCTGGCGCCGGTTGGGATCGCATTGGGCGTGGTGGGGCTGCTGGTGGCGCTGATCCTGCGCTTCCGGGGGTCGATCGGGCGCGGGCTGCACGGGCTGGGCGAGCGGCTGCTGGGCGAGTGGTTCCGCGGACAGGGCGGTCTCGATCGGGTGCAGACGGAACTGTCTCGGCTGTATGGCAACCCGCGCCGGCTGCTGCTGGCGTGCGGGCTGCATTTGCTGGGCTGGTTCGCCACCGGCGTCGGCACCTGGATCAGCCTGCGCCTGCTGGGCTTCGAGGCCGGCCTGCTGCCGATCCTGGCGATGGAAGCGCTGCTGGATGCGCTGGTCGCCGCCGCCTTCGTCGTGCCCGGTGCGGCCGGGGTGCAGGAGGCTGGCTACGTCGGCTTCGGCGCCGCGTTCGGCGTGCCGCCCGACATGGCGCTGAGCGTGTCGCTGCTGCGGCGCGCCCGGGACCTGGCGCTGGGCCTGCCGATCCTGTTGGCGTTCCAGTGGATCGAGTTGCGGCGGATCAGATAAGGGTGCCGTAGGCGTCCGCCATCGCCTCGAACTTGGCGGTGAACAGGGAGGGCGCGCGATATGTGGCGGAGCGATCATGATTTGCTGAATTCGGTTTGGACATGCTGACCCTGTTCGGCCTCGTGGCCGTCACTCTGATGCTGGTGTGCTACGCGTGCGAGGGCCGGGGCCGCGGTTGGGTGCTGGGGTTCGCCGGGTCGTGCGCCTTGGGGTCGGCATACGGGTTCCTGCAGGGCGCCTGGCCGTTCGGGGTGGTGGAGGCGATCTGGGCGGTGGTCGCGTTGCGGCGCTGGGTCAGTGCAGGCCGCCGGCCTGTTCGATGAAGGCGGCGACCTCGGCCACGCCCTGTCCCGCGCGGATATTGGCGAACACGAAGGGCCGGTCGCCCCGCATGCGGCGGCTGTCGCGGTCCATGACCTCCAGGCTCGCGCCGACATGCGGGGCGAGGTCGATCTTGTTGATGACCAGCAGGTCGCTGCGGGTGATGCCGGGGCCGCCCTTGCGCGGGATTTTGTCGCCGGCGGAGACGTCAATGACGTAGATCGTGAGGTCGGCGAGTTCCGGGCTGAAGGTCGCGGCCAGGTTGTCGCCGCCGCTCTCGATGAGGATCAGGTCCAGCGCGGGGAAGCGGCGGCGCATCTCGGCGATCCCCGCCAGGTTGATGCTGGCGTCCTCGCGTATGGCGGTGTGCGGGCAGCCGCCGGTCTCGATCCCCAGGATGCGCTCGGGCGGCAATGACCCGGCGCGGGTCAGGAACTCGGCGTCCTCCTTGGTATAGATGTCGTTGGTGATCGCCGCGATGTCGAAGCGCGGGGAAAAGCGCTTGCACAGCGCGTCCATCAGCGCGGTCTTGCCGGTCCCGACGGGTCCGCCGACCCCGACGCGGAGCGGGCCGTTTGGGGATGTCATGTGCGGAACAGCCTCGTGTATTGAGTTTCGTGGCGCATGGCGGCGATGTCGGAACGGAAGCAGGCGCCGCCGAGGTCGTCGAGCGTGGCGCCGCGGGTCGCCTCGGCCACGTCCTGCACCGCGGGTTCCAGCGCCGACAGCACGCGCAGCCCGGCGGTCTGGCCGAGCGGCACCAGGCGCACCGCCGCGCTGACCAGGTTGGCGGCAAAGCCGTGCAGGAAGGCGAGGGCCGTCGCATCGACCGCGACACCCTGCGCCGCAGCCAGCGCGCCGACCGCAATGGGATAGGCGATCGGCTGGCCGCTTGCGCGCAATCCGGCCAGCAACGGAGCGCCCCAGACCTCGGCGGCGATGGCGAAAGCGTCGCCTTGCCCCAGCGTCTCGGCCCGGCGTTCGCGGCTGGGCTGCGCGGCGGCGGCCAGTTCGGCGATTCTGGCAAGCGTGGCCGGGCTGGAGGCGGCGTAGGCGTGACGGAGCAGGATGGCGTCGGCGCGGCCGGACCCATGGCGCAGCACGTCGTCGAGCCAGGCGAACAGGTCGTGCTCGGTGCGCACGTCCCCGGCCTCGACCGCCCATTCCAGCGCGTGAGAATAGGCATAAGCGCCGGTCGGGAAGGCGGGGGACAGCCAGGTCAGCAGCTTGACCAGGGCTGCTTGCGATCCGAAGCCCGCGCTGACGGACAGAGCGTCAGTGCTCATGCGTGTGCGTGCTGCTGTGCGAGTAGGAGACACTGTGGCTGTGGATGTGTGCGCTGCTGTGCGCCTCGGCGTGGCTGTGGCCGCTGGCATAGGCGCCGGCCTCGGGATCGAACGGCGCCTCGATCTCCGCGACGTGGCCGCCCAGGGTGCGCACCATGTCGGCGATTACGTGGTCGCGCCGGATACGGATGTGCGCGCCCATCAGTTGGACCGGTAGGTGGCGGTTCCCAAGGTGCCAAGCGATGCGCACCAGCGCGGCTGCGTCGTGCGCGTGGATGTCCAGCAGGGCCTCCGGCCGGGCCTGCACGAGGATCACCCCGCCGTCATCCAGCCGCAAGCCGTCGCCATGACGGAGCCGGACGGCTTGCGGCAGGTCGATCAGCACGTCGTGGCCGGCCGCGGTACGCAGGACGATGCGGCGGCGGTGGCGGCGGTCGAAGTCGACCAACACCGCATCGACGCTGGCCGCGGTGTCCCAGGTGCCGGCCGGCAGGACCTGGCTGGCGCGCATCAAAACAGGAAATACCGCTGCGCCATCGGCAGCACGGTGGCGGGTTCGCAGGTCAGCAGCACGCCGTCAGCCCTCACCTCGTAGGTTTCGGGATCGACCTCTATCACGGGGGTCGCGTCGTTATGCACCATGCTGCGTTTGCCGATCCCCCCACGGGTGTTGCGCACGGCCGAAAGGCGCCGGGTGAGGCCGAGGCGGTGACCGATGCCGTCATCGAGCGCCGCCTGCGACACGAAGGTGATGCAGCTTGCCGCGAGGGCACCGCCGAACTGGCCGAACATAGGGCGGTAATGCACTGGCTGCGGCGTCGGGATGCTGGCGTTCGGGTCGCCCATCGGCGCGCAGACGATGGTGCCGGCCTTCAGCACCAGGTCCGGCTTCACCCCGAAGAACATGGGGGACCACAGCACCAAATCGGCGAGCTTGCCGGGCTCCACCGAGCCGACCTCGTGCGACAGGCCCTGCGCGATGGCCGGGTTGATGGTGTACTTGGCGACATAGCGCTTGATGCGTGCATTGTCCGCGCGCGTGTCGCCCGGCAGCGAGCCGCGCTGCTGCTTCATCTTGTGCGCGGTCTGCCAGGTGCGGATCGCCACCTCGCCCACCCGGCCCATCGCCTGGCTGTCGGACGAGATCATGCTCAAAGCGCCGAGGTCGTGCAGGATGTCCTCGGCGGCGATCGTCTCGCGACGAATGCGGCTTTCGGCGAACGCCACGTCCTCGGGGATAGCCGGGTCGAGGTGGTGGCAGACCATGAGCATGTCGAGATGCTCATCCAGCGTGTTGGCGGTGTAGGGCCGCGTGGGATTGGTGCTGCTGGGCAGCACGTTGGGCAGGCCGGCGACGCGGATGATGTCGGGCGCGTGGCCGCCGCCGGCGCCCTCGGTATGGAAGGCGTGGATGGTGCGGCCCTGAAAGGCGGCCATGGTGTCCTCGACAAAGCCGCTCTCGTTCAGCGTGTCGGTGTGGATCATAACCTGGACGTCGAAACGGTCGGCGACGCCCAGGGCGCAGTCGATGCTGGCGGGAGTGGTGCCCCAGTCCTCGTGCAGTTTCAGGCTGCTGGCGCCGGCGCGGATCATCTCCTCCAGCGCCGCCGGGCGGGACGCGTTGCCCTTGCCGGCGAAGGCGAGGTTGACCGGCAGGCCCTCGGCGGCCTGCAGCATGCGGGCGAGGTGCCAGGGGCCGGGGGTGCAGGTGGTGGCGCTGGTGCCGGTCGCCGGGCCGGTGCCACCGCCGACCAGGGTGGTGATGCCTGAAGCCAATGCTTCTTCGACCTGCTGCGGGCAGATGAAGTGGATGTGGCTGTCGATGCCGCCGGCGGTGAGGATCTTGCCCTCGCCGGCGATGATCTCGGTGCCGGGGCCGATGATGATGGTGACATTGGGCTGGACGTCGGGGTTGCCCGCTTTGCCGATGGCGTGGATGCGGCCGTCCAGGATGGCGACGTCGGCCTTGACGATACCCCAATGGTCGAGGATCAGCGCGTTGGTGATCACGGTATCCACCGCACCCTCGGCCTGGGACGCCTGGGACTGGCCCATGCCGTCGCGGATGACCTTGCCGCCGCCGAATTTCACCTCCTCGCCATAGGTGGTCAGGTCGTTTTCCACCTGCGCGAACAGGTCGGTGTCGGCCAGGCGGACGCGGTCGCCGGTAGTCGGGCCATACATGTCGGCATAGGCGCGGCGGGGAATGCGGGTCATAGCGGCCCCATGACGTCGCCGCGGAAACCCTGCACGACGCGCGCGCCGCGATAGGGGATCAGCGTGATTTCGCGGGTTTGCCCAGGCTCGAACCGCACGGCGGTGCCGGCGGCGATGTCGAGGTGCTGGCCGCGGGCCTGCGTGCGGTCGAAATCGAGGGCCGGGTTGGTCTCGGCGAAATGGTAGTGGCTGCCGACCTGGATCGGGCGGTCCCCGGTGTTGGCGACGGTGAGCGTCGTGCGGGGCAGGCCGGCATTCAGCTCGATGTCGCCGTTTTCGGTCAGGATCTCGCCGGGAGTCATCGTATCGGCTCGTGCACGGTGACGAGCTTGGTGCCGTCGGGAAAGGTGGCCTCGACCTGGATGTCTGCGATCATCTCGGCGATTCCCTCCATGACCTGGTCGCGGGTCAGCACGCCGGCCCCGGCCTCCATGAGGTCGGCGACGCTGCGGCCGTCACGGGCGCCCTCGACCACAAAGTCGGAGATGAACGCGATCGCCTCGGGATGGTTCAGCTTGACGCCACGCTCCAGCCGGCGCCGAGCGACGCTGGCGGCTATGGCGATCAGCAGCTTGTCCTTCTCGCGGGGGGTCAGGTGCATGCGGGATCCTTAGTTCATCGAGCACTGAAGCGCTCTCAGCACAGCCAAACGCGCGGCAGCGGACGGCCGGCGCGCAACACGGCCAATCCTGCCACGACGGCAGCGCGCAGGCACGCGCCATTTGGCGCCGCGATGCGGGAAACCAGCATCCCATCCCAGGCAGAGGCGCCGGCGTCGTGCCCATCCAGCACCCGGCGCAGGGCGTCGAGCTTGGTTTCCGCGTCGGGCGCCACGTGGATCAACGTCGCGATCCCGCGCGCCGCGCTGCTAATGGCCCGGCCGTCCAGCAAAGATTGCACCGGGCCGTCGAAGCGGATCGCGTCGTGCAGCAGCAGGCGCCCGTCGCGGCGCACCTGGATCAGGTCGCGAAGGCAGGCTTCGTGCACGGCCTCGCCCATGGCGGTGCGTCCGAACACAAGTTGCTCCATACCCAAGAACCAGGCGTCCTCGGCCAGGTTGACCGACAGCCGGCGCTGGACGGCGCAGCGGTCGAACAGGATGGTTTCCTGCGGCAGCCATTCCAGCGATGCGCCCGGCGCCACATGCAATGCGGTCGAAACCTGGGCCGACGCGGTGCCGGGCAGAGCGCGGTAGAAGCGTTCCGCCGCCTGCGACGCCACTGTCGCCTGCGTGCCGGGGCCAGCCGCGATCGTGGTGTCCAGGATATCGCCGCCGGCCACCCCGCCGGAACTGTTGAGCGTGACGGCACCGGTCCATGCGCCATGCTCGGCGTGCGGGAAGCGCGCCTTAAGGCAGCCCTCCTGGCGCAGGCCGTCCAGCACGGTGGTGGCGCTGCGGCGCTTGAAGGAAAGGCGGAGCGTGCCCCGTGCACGCTGGTGCACCGGGGCGAGCGCATCCATCGCGCGCGCTATCCAATCAACGCTCTCAGCTTGGCCCGAACCGCCGCCAACTCACCGGCGCTGACCCGGCCCTTGCGCGTGGCCCGGCGCGCGCCCCAATCCTGACTCTTGACCTGATCCGCTAAGACAACGCTCGGCGTGCGGCCGGCGATCGCCACCTCGAACGGGTAGCCTTTGATTCGCGTGGTGGTGGGACAGCAGATCATCATGCCGGCGCGGCTATTGTAGCTGGCCGGGCTGAGCACCACTGCCGGCCGATGCCCCGCCTGCTCGTGTCCCGCTTGCGGATCGAACTGTAGCCAGACGATGTCTCCGGCCTCCGGCACGTAGGCCGACGCCATCACCAGGCCTCCCGGCCGACTGGCGATCCCATATCCACGGCGTCATGCCGGTTATGGTCGGTGATTCCCGCAACTAGCATGGCAAGGTCGTCGATTTCCTCTCGGATTGGCTCAATAACGATCCGGCCCGCCTCCTCCCGCATCTCGACCGGTTGATCCAAATGCAGCCGGGCAGCCTCCATCAGGGCGGCCGGAATACGGACCGAGGCGCTGTTGCCCCATTTCTTGACCACCATTCTCATGACACCCTCACAACCAACCACGCCCGGGTATAACGTATCTACGTTGTCGATACAACTGCCATCGTTAAACCGAAAGTCGCCGCCGCACATCGGCCTCGTCGAGCGTCCCGGGGGCGCCGCTGAGCACGATGTCGCCGCGGTCCATCACCGCCAGCGTGTCCGCAAGCTCCCGGGCGAAATCATAGTACTGCTCGACCAGCAGGATCGCCATGGTGCCGCGGCTGCGCAGGAGTGAGATAACCCGGCCGATGTCCTTGATGATGCTCGGCTGAATGCCCTCGGTCGGTTCGTCCAGCACCAGAAGGCGCGGGTGCATCACCAGGGCGCGGGCGATGGCAAGCTGCTGCTGCTGGCCGCCCGACAGGTCGCCGCCGCGGCGGCGCAGCATGGTGCGCAAGATGGGAAACAGCTCGAAGATCTCGTCGTCGATCCGGCGCTTGCCTCGTGGCAGCACGGCGAACCCGGTTTCCAGATTCTCGCGCACCGTGAGCAGCGGGAAGATGTCGCGGCCCTGCGGCACCCAGGCGATGCCGCGCTGCGCCCGGGCGTAGGTCGGCAGCCGCGTGATGTCGGCACCCTCCCAACGAATGCGGCCGGAGCTGACGGGATGCGCCCCGGTGATGGCGCGGAGCAGGCTGGTCTTGCCGACGCCGTTGCGGCCCAATAGGCAGGTGACGGCGCCGGTCCGCACGCCGATAGAAACGTTGCGAAGCGCTATGGCGGCACCGTAATGCAGGTCCACGCCCTGGACCGTCAGGCTAGCGTCCAAGATAGACCTCGACCACCTTGGGGTCCTCGCTCACGTGGTCGATCGTGCCTTCGCTAAGGACGGAACCCTCGTGCAGCACCGTCACCTTCACGTCCAGCGCGCGGACGAACGCCATGTCGTGCTCCACCACGACGACGCTGCGGGTGCGGTTGATGTCCCGTAGCAGGTCGGCGGTTTGCTCCGTTTCGGCGTCGGTCATGCCCGCGACGGGTTCGTCCACCAGCAGCAAACGAGGGTCCTGGGCCAGCAGCATGCCGATCTCGAGCCACTGCTTCTGCCCATGGCTGAGCTCGCCGGCGCGACGGCGGCGGTGGTCGCGGAGGCGGATGGTGTCCAGGATTTCTTCGACACGCGCCTGCTCGGCGGCGCTCTGTCGCGCGCGGAGGGTGAACCAGGGGCGGCGGTCCCCCGCCAGCGCCAGCAGCAGGTTATCCCAAACGGTGTGCGGCTCGAACACGGTGGGTTTCTGGAACTTGCGGCCAATGCCGAGGCTGGCGATGGCGGGCTCGTCAAGCCGCGTGAGGTCGGTGTCGGCGGCGTAGATGACGCGGCCAGTGTCGGGCCGGGTCTTGCCGGTGATGACGTCCATCATCGTCGTCTTCCCCGCGCCGTTCGGGCCAATGACGGCGCGCATCTCGCCCGGCGCCAGCACAAGGGAAAGATTGTTGAGCGCGCGGAAGCCGTCGAAGCTGACGCTGACGCCGTCGAGATACAGCAAGGTGTCCGCCACCGGGCCGATGGTGCTCACGGCGTGGCCTTGCGGGCGATGGCGGGCGGCTTCGGGGCCCGGGCTCGCGGCACCAGGCCCATGAGGCCACGCGGCAGGAACAGGGTGACGGCGATGAACAGGCCGCCCAGGGCAAACAGCCAGAGCTCCGGCAGTTGCCCGGTGAAGTAGGTCTTGGCCAGGTTGACCAGCACGGCCCCCAGGATCGCGCCGTGCAGGGTGCCGCGGCCGCCGACGGCGACCCAGATCACCGCCTCGATCGAGCCGGCGGGGGCGAACTCACCGGGGTTGATGATGCCGACCTGCGGCACGTACAGCGCGCCGCCCAGCCCGGCCATGACGGCGGACAGGGTCCAGACGACGAGCTTGTAGCTTTCTGGCCGGTAGCCGAGGAACCGGGTGCGGCTTTCGCTGTCGCGGACCGCGACCAGGACCTTCCCGAAGCGCGATTGGGTGAGCCAGCGTGCGAGCAGATACAACGCGCAGAGCAGCGCTGCAGTGATCAGCAGCAGCCCGACCCGCGTGCGGTCCGACGACAGCGGCGCACCCAGAATCTCCTTGAAGTCGGTCAGCCCGTTATTGCCGCCGAACCCCATGTCGTTCCGGAAGAAGGCCAGCATCAGCGCGTAGGTCAGCGCCTGGGTGATGATCGACAGGTAAACGCCCGTCACCCGGCTGCGGAAGGCAAGCCAGCCGAACACGAGCGCCAACAGCCCCGGCACCAGCATCGCCATCGCGATCGCAAAAGGGAACTGCCCGAAGCCGTACCAGTACCAGGGCAGCGCTTTCCAGTTCAGGAACACCATGAAGTCCGGCAGCGCGGCGCCATACTGGCCGCGGCCGGCAATCTGCAGCATCAGGTACATGCCCATCGCGTAGCCGCCGAGCGCGAAGAACGCGGCATGGCCGAGGCTCAGGATGCCGGCAAAGCCCCAGACCAGGTCCACCGCCAGCGCCAGGATGGCGAAGCACAGGTATTTGCCGAACAGCGAGACGACGTAGGTGGGCACGTGCAGCGCACTGCCGGGCGCAGTGCCGAGGTTCAGCCCGGCCAGCAGCAGCGCGCCGCCCAGCACCAGCAGCAGGGTCGTGGGCGTGGCGGCCTTCATGTCTCCACCGCCCGGCCCTTCAGCGGGAACATGCCGCGCGGCCGGCGTTGGATGAACAGGATCAGCAGCACGAGCACCACGATCTTGCCCAGCACCGCGCCGGCGACCGGCTCCAGGAACTTGTTGACCACGCCGAGCGTCAGCGCGCCCAACGCCGTGCCCCACAAATTGCCGACGCCGCCAAACACGACGACCATGAAGCTGTCGATGATATAGCCCTGGCCGAGGTTGGGGCTGACGTTGTCGATCTGGCTGAGCGCCACGCCCGCCATGCCGGCGACGCCGGAGCCGAGGCCGAAGGTCAGCGCGTCGATCCCGCCGGTGCGGATGCCCATGGCGGCGGCCATGCGGCGGTTCTGCGTGACGGCGCGCATGCGGAGGCCGAGCGGCGTGAAGCGCAGCACCGCCATCAGCCCGAGCAGGACGGCAATCGCGAACACGATGATGGCGACCCGGTTATAGGTCAGCGTCAGCTGCCCGAACCGGCCCGCGCCGCTCATCCAGGCGGGGGTGCCGACCTCGCGGTTGGTGGGGCCGAAGATCGACCGGATGGCCTGCTGCAGCACGAGCGACAGGCCGAAGGTGGCCAGCAGGGTCTCGAGCGGACGGCCGTACAGGAAGCGGATCAAGCCGCGCTCGATCGCCATGCCGAGGGCGCCCGATACCAGGAAGGCTAGCGGGATGGCGATGAACAGGCTGGCGCCGAACAGGCCCGGCGCGTGGGCGCGGATGACCTCCTGGACCATGAAGGTCACGTAGGCGCCGATCATGACCATCTCGCCGTGCGCCATGTTGATCACGCCCATGACGCCGAAGGTGATCGCCAGGCCGGTCGCGGCCAGCAGCAGCACGGAGCCGAGGCTGAGGCCATAGAATGCGCCCTGCGCCAAGCCCCAGAGCTGCAATAGCCGGTCGATGCCGGTGACCGCGTCGGCGGCGGCGGCAGTGACGGCGGGGGAGCTTTCGGGAAGGGAGGACAATAGGGCGCGGGCATCGAGGTCGCCACGGCTGCGGAGCGTCGCGATGGCGGCGAGCTTTTCCGCGTCGTTCGCGTCGGCGGTGGCCAGCACGGCGGCGGCGCGGGCCTGCTGCATGACGTCGCGGACCCCGGCGTCGTGCTCCTGCGCGAGGGCGCGGTCGAGCGCGGGGAGGGCAGCGGCGTCGCGGGACCTGAACACAGCCTGCGCGGCGTCCGCACGGGTGGCGGGGTCGGGGGCGAACAGGCGCAGCCCGCCCATGGCGGCGTCCACGGCGCGGCGGACGCCGTTGTTGACGCGCACGGGGCGGAGATTGGCGGCGTCGGCGGGGGCGCCGGTCTCGGCAGACACCAGGGCGCCGTCGGGCTCGCGGATAAACAGTGCGCCGCCGGGTTGGACCAGCAGGCGCCCGGCCTGCAAAGCGTCGAGCACCGGGGCGGCGCGGGGATCGCCGGAGACGGCCAGCGCCTCCACCCCGCGCCGGATGTCGTCAAATGACTGGCTGCCGAGAGCGGCCAGCAACGGGTTTTGCGCCAAGGCAGGCGCGGTCAGCAACACGGCAAGAAAGAGGAGGATACTGCGCATTATAGGGAGACGATGAGGTGTGGGGCGGCGCCTAACCCGCCCCACCGGGTTCAGCTCCCGCCGCCACCGCATTTGCCGGTCTTCACGTTGAAGTTGCCGCACGACATCGGCGAGCGCCAGTCGGCGATCAGGTCGCGCGAACCCTCAAGGTATGGCGACCACTCCTGCGCCACGATGGTGCCCGGCGTGGTCGAGACGATGTTGAATTGGCCGTTCGCCTCGATCTCGCCGATCAGCACCGGTTTTGTGAGGTGATGGTTCGGCATCATGGCCGACAGCCCGCCCGATAGGTTGGGGACGGACACGCCGATCATGGCGTCGATCACCTTGGTTGTGTCGAAGGTGCCGGCCTTCTCGACCGCCTTCACCCACATGGCAAAGCCGATGACATGGGCCTCCATCGGGTCGTTCGTCACGCGCTTGGGGTTCTTGGTATAGGCCTGCCAACGGGCGATGAACGCCTTGTTGTCGGGGCTGTCGACGCTCATGAAGTAGTTCCAGGCGGCGAGGTGGCCCAGCAGCGGCTTGGTGTCGATGCCGGCGAGCTCCTCCTCGCCGACGCTGAATGCCACGACGGGGATGTCGGTCGCCTTGATGCCCTGGTTGCCCAGTTCCTTGTAGAACGGCACGTTGGCGTCGCCGTTGATGGTGCTGACGACCGCGGTCTTCTTGCCGGCCGAGCCGAACTTCTTGATGTCGGCGACGATGGTCTGCCAGTCGCTGTGGCCAAACGGCGTGTAGTTGATCAGGATGTCCTCCTGCGCAACGCCTTTCGACTTCAGGTAGGCTTCGAGGATTTTGTTGGTCGTGCGCGGATACACGTAGTCAGTGCCGGCGAGCACCCAGCGCTGCACCTTCTCCTCGGCCATCAAGTAGTCCACGGCCGGAATGGCCTGCTGGTTCGGTGCGGCTCCGGTATAGAATACATTCTTGCTGCTCTCCTCGCCCTCGTACTGGACGGGATAGAACAGGATATTGTTCGTCTCCTCGAATACCGGCAGCACGGATTTGCGCGATACCGAGGTCCAGCAGCCGAACACGGCGGCGACCTTCTGCACGGTGATCAGCTCGCGCGCCTTCTCGGCAAACAGCGGCCAGTTGGAGGCGGGATCGACGACCACGGCCTCCAGCTTGCGGCCGAGCACGCCGCCCTTCTTGTTCTGCTCGTCGATCAGCATCAGCATGACGTCCTTCAGCGTGGTCTCGCTGATGGCCATGGTGCCGGACAGGCTGTGCAAGATGCCGATCTTCACGGGATCGGTGGATTGGGCGTGGACAGCGGACGTGAAGCCCAGGATTCCCGTAGCCATGGCCGCTACGAGGCCTGCGCCGCGCAGCCAATTTCGGACGGACACCATCTTGTCACTCTCCCCTATGCCCGCTCAGTGCGGCTGGGCAGGGCACTGCAACACGCGTGCCATGCCGCCGCATGAACTGCCGCGCGGACGTGATGCGCTGGGTCATGGAGACTGCTGCTCGCATTTTTGCGATCTGCCGCGATTTTGGGCAGGAGTCAGCGGCCCACCAGCCGGCGCAGCCGGGCCAGCATCGTGGCCGGGTGCCGGGAGGGCGCCATGGAAAACCAATGCAGCGTGCGTTCGGCGTTCGCCAGGCTGCGCTTGTAGCGGTCGGCCCCCCCTAGGAAGTCGTAGCTGAGGCCACCACGGGCGCGATGCGCCTCGATGGCCAGATGGTGGCATGTGAGGCCAGGCTTCGCGTGCGACCCGGCGCCGGGATAGTCGAAGCCGCTCTGATAGGCACAGGCCCGGCCGCCGTGAACGAGGTTATACAGGTAGCCGACCACGGAACCGCCGGCGGTGATCCGCAACAGCTCGACCTCGCCGGGCACGCCGCGTTGGATCAGGCGTTGGTGGAAGCGGCGCACCGGCTCGGTGGCGAAGGCGCCGGGCTTGCCACGGGATGACCAGGTGGCGGTGTGCAGCGTGCTCAGGGCGTCGAGGAACGCGAGGGCCTGGCCGGCCGTCTCGGCCCGCTCGATCCGCAGTTCGCCGCGGGTGGCATAGGTGCGGTCGGATTTCCGTAGCTGCTGGCGAGTGTTGCGGCTGAGCTGTTCGATATAGGCGGTGCCTGGCGCGATCGCGGCGAAATCCACCCAGGGCGCGATGCGATCGGAGCCTGGCAGCTCTGTGGCGCCGGTCCGCAGGGCGGCAACGCGGGTCGCATCCCCGACGCCGGACAGTACGAGGCGCGGAGACCGGCCATCGCGCGGCCGCAGCGCTGCTTGCAGCAGGTGAGTCAGCGACGTGTCTGGCGCACGGCGGGCCAGCAGGGGGCCGTTGTGCTCGGTGAACACCGCGTCGAGCGCCGGGTCACCGCTTTCGTGCAACCACAAAGCGTCGCCGAACCAACGCGACCTGCGGCGGTTCCATAGCGCGATGGCGACCAAACCCTCCGCGTCATGCGCCTCGATCAGCAGGGAATCGGGGAACCGCTCGGCGGCGTTGCAGCCGATCCAGGTCCAGGTCTGGAAGACGGAGGGGTCGGCGTCCGCCTGCAACGCACGCCAGCGCGCGCCCAGCGCCGCAAGGCCGGGGGCGTCGAGCGTGGGGCGGGACACGACGATCCCGGGCGGGCGGGCGGGCATGGGTCGCCGAGGCATAGCGCGGATGCCTCGGTTTTGCACGTCCCGGTTGGGCCGCGGGCCCTATCGCAATGCGCCGAACTCGGGCAGAGAGCGGCATCCGTTGCACTGGGGTATCCTTGTCGATCAACACTGTCTTTACCGCGCTGGTGCTGCCGCCGCCGAGTTTGGCGCTGGGGGCGTTGCTGGCGCTGGTGCTGATTCGTGGGCGGCTGGGACGGGCCTTGGCCGTGCTGGGCCTGGCCGGGCTGACCCTGCTGTCGCTGCCCGTGGTCTCCATGGCGTTGCTGGCGTCGCTCGACGTGCCGGCCGATCCGCCTACCGGGTCGCTTCCGGGAGCGATCGTCGTGCTGGGCGGCGACGTCAACCGCGCCACCGATCCGCCCGGCGCCACCATAGGCGGCCTGAGCCTGGAGCGGGTGCGCGCCGGTGCCGCGTTGCAGCGGCGGTCGGGCCTGCCGGTCCTGGTGTCCGGCGGCATCGTGGACGACCTGCCCCTGACGATTGGCGCACTGATGGCCGAGAGCATGGCCGGGGACTTTGGCGTGCCCGTCCGCTGGACCGAGGCAACGTCGCTGACGACCTGGGAGAATGCGGAGAACAGCGCGGCGATCCTCGCGACGGCGGGGGTCCGTCAGGTGTATCTGGTGACCCACGCCTGGCACATGCGGCGGTCGCTGCTGGCGTTCAGGCACTTCGGCCTCGACGCAACGCCGGCTCCGGTCCGGCCCGACCCGTGGCCGACGTTCAAGGCGGGCGAGTTCCTGCCGCACACGTCGGCCTGGCTGAACAGCTTCTATGCCATCCATGAATGGGTTGGGATGGCGTACTACTCGATCCGGCGATGACGCGGTGACGCTGAGCGTCACGGCTGCGGAGCTTTGGGGGGTGGCCCCGGAGTGGGACGGGCTGTTCGCTGCTGGGCCGGGGTTCCAGTCGAGCCGCGCCTGGTTCGAGGCGACAATTAATGCGGCGCTACCGCCGGGCTCGCACGCCATGTTCCTGCTGTGCCGCGACGCCGGGCGGCCGATGGCGATGCTGCCCCTGTTGCAGAGTCCGGGCGGGCGGATGCGGGGGCTGTCCACGGTATACACCTGCCTGTTCCAGCCGCTTCTGGCGCCGGGCCTCGCGTGCCCAGACGTGCGGCGGGCTGGGGCGGCGTTGGGGGCGTATTGCCGGCGCTGGCCGGTGGTGGTGCTCGATGCGGTGGATCCCTTGTGGAAGGGGCTGTCGCCGCTGCTGGCGGGCCTGCGGGATGGCGGGCTGGTGGCCCGGCGGTTCGACCATTTCGGTAATTGGCACCAGCCGGTCGCGGGATGCAGCTGGCCGGACTATCTCGCCGCGCGGCCGGGCCAGCTACGGGAGACGATCCGCCGCAAGACCCGCGCCTGCGCGCGCGACGGCCGGGTGCGGATCGAGGTCGTGCGGTCGGGTGACGGCCTCGGCCCCGCGATCGCGGCGTACGAGGATGTGTACCGCCGGAGCTGGAAGGTGCCGGAGGCCGCGCCCGGCTTCACCGCCGCGCTGCTGCCGCGTGCGGCAGCGGCGGGCGTGCTGCGGCTGGGCGTGCTGTGGGTGGGGACGCAGCCGGTTGCGGCGCAGTATTGGACGGTGGCGGACGGCACGGCGACGGTGCTGAAGCTGGCGCATGACGACGCGTGGAGGCCTTTATCGCCCGGCACGGTGCTGACGGCCCACATGATCCGCGGATTGCTGGACGAGGGCGCCTCGGAGCTCGATTTCGGCCGGGGCGACGATGACTACAAGGCGTCGTGGACCAGCCTGCGCCGGCCGCGCGTGGGGGTGCTGCTCGCCAACCCTCGTGATCCCCGGGGGTTGCTGACGCTGGCGCGGCATGCGGCGGGGACAGTGTTGCGGGAAACACGCAATCGTTTTGCATGATCACCCAAGTGTAAATTTTACCGACACTTTGATGGTGCTGCGGGCTCCGGACGTGCTATTTGTTTCAAGAGCGGTATAGCGGGTCGGGGCAGCGCTGCCTGCCATCGTGCCGCCTTAAACGTTGAGCTTTTAGCATTCTGGCTGTGTCAGGTCCTGTTCTGGGGTCGGCGCAGTCGGTGCACCGGTTGGATGGGACGACGTATGTGCGGCATTGTTGGCGTAATCGGCATTGAACCGGCGGCTCCGTTGTTGCTCGAGGCGCTGCGGCGGCTCGAGTACCGGGGCTATGACAGCGCGGGGATCGCGACGCTGGTGGGCGACGGCATTGCGCGCCGAAGGGCGCCGGGGAAGCTCGCCAACCTCGCAGCGGTGCTGGAGCAGGAGCCGTTGCCGGGCGTCGTGGGCATCGGCCACACCCGATGGGCGACGCATGGCGCGCCGACCCAGCGCAACGCCCATCCGCACGGCACGCCCCGCGTCAGCGTGGTGCATAACGGCATCATCGAGAACCATGCCGAGCTGCGCGCCGAGCTGGAGGCCGAGGGCCAGGTGTTCGAGACCGAGACCGATACCGAGACGGTGGCGCAGCTTGTCGACCTGAACCTCCGCCGTGGCATGGGCCCGGTGGATGCGGCGCGGCAGGCTTTTGGCCGGCTGGAGGGCGCCTATGCGCTCGCCATGGTGTTCGCCGGACATCCGGAGCTGATGGTGGGCGCGCAGCATGGCGCCCCGCTGGCGGTGGGTTTTGGCGAGACGGCCATGTACCTCGGCAGCGACAGCCTGGCGCTGGCGCCCATGACCCGGCGCATCGCCTATCTGCAGGACGGCGACTGGACCGTCGTGACCCGCGAGGGCGCGGCGTTCTTCGGTTCGGGCGGGGAAAGCGTGAGCCGCCCGGTGCGGGTCACGGTGCAGACGGGCGCCGTGGTCGGCAAGGACGGCTATCGCCATTACATGGAAAAGGAGCTGCACGAGCATCCGGCGGCCATCGGCCAGACGCTGGCGCGCATGCTGGACCCGGCGACCCGCTCGGTGGTGCTGCCGTCCTTGCCGTTCAAGTGGACGGAGGTGCCGCGGGTGACGATCGCGGCGTGTGGCGGGGCGTATTTCGCCGGGCTTGCGGGCCGGCACTGGCTTGAGGAGCTGGCGCGGCTGCCATCCGACATCGATTTCGCGAGCGAGCTGCGCTACCGCATGCCGCCATTGCCGCAAGGCGGGCTGGGCCTGATGGTGAGCCAGAGCGGGGAGACGGCGGACACGCTGGCAGCACTTCGGTTCTTGCGGAGCGCCGGGCAGCACGTGCTGTCGGTGCTGAACGTGCCGGAAAGCACGATGGCGCGGGAGAGCGACGTGGTGCTGGAGACGGTGGCCGGCCCCGAGATCGGCGTGGCCAGCACCAAGGCGTTCACGGCGCAGTTGACGGTGATGGCATGCCTGGCGATCGGCGCGGGCCGTGCGCGCGGCACCATCAGCGCGGCGCGGGAGGCGGCACTGGTCGCAGCGTTGCTGGAGCTGCCGTCCAAGGCGGCCGAGGTTCTGGCGAATTTGGAGCCGATCCAGCGCCTGGCGATGCGGATGACCGAGGCGCGGGACGTGATGTGCCTGGGCCGCGGCGCTTGCCACGCGATCGCGCTGGAGGCGGCGCTGAAGCTGAAGGAGATCTGCTACATCCATGCGGAGGGCTATGCGGCCGGCGAGATGAAGCATGGCCCGATCGCGCTGATCGACCGGCAGGTGCCGATCCTGGCGATCGTGCCGTCCGGGCCGCTGTTCGAGAAGACGGCGTCGAACGTGCAGGAGGCCGGGGCACGCGGCGGCCAGGTGGTCGTGGTGAGCGACGCGGCTGGCTGCGCGAAGCTGCGGTCGATCTCGGTCGACGTGATCGAGCTGCCGACGGTGGAGCCGTTCGTCGCACCGATCCTGTATGCGGTCGCGGTGCAGATGCTGGCCTATCATACCGCCGTGCTGCGCGGCACCGACGTGGACCAGCCGCGTAACCTCGCCAAGAGCGTGACGGTCGAATGAGCGGCAGGCCCCGGCCCGCCAGGCGAGGGGTGCAGCGTTGACGATCTACACGATCACTGGGGGAGCTGGCTTCATCGGGTCGCATCTCGCGGATGCGTTGCTGGCCGAGGGATGCCATGTGCGCGTGCTGGACGATTTTTCGACGGGGCGGGCGGAGAACCTCGACCCGCGTTGCGAGGTGATGCGCGGCGACGTCTGCGATCCCGCCGCCGTACGGCGCGCGTTGGTGGGCGCGTCAGGCTGTTTCCATTTGGCGGCGATCGCGTCGGTGGTGCGGGCGAACGAGGACTGGATGGGCACGCACCGGGTGAACCTGGGCGGCACGGTCACGGTGTGCGACGCAGCGCGGGCGCTGGGTGGCTTGCCGGTCGTGTACGCATCGTCGGCGGCGGTCTATGGCAACCTGACGGGCGTGGCGCATGAGGAACTCATGCCGTCGCCGCGCACCGCTTACGGCGCCGATAAGCTGGGGTCCGAGCAGCATGCGCGGGTGGGTCTCCTGGTGCATGGCGTGCCATCGGTCGGACTGCGGTTCTTCAATGTGTATGGGCCGCGGCAGGACCCATCATCGCCCTATAGCGGCGTGATCTCGATCTTCGCGAGCGCGATCGGTGCAGGGCGTCCGGTCATCCTGCATGGGACGGGATCGCAGACCCGGGACTTCGTGTTCGTGGCGGATGTTGTGACCCACCTGATGGCAGGCATGCGGCATCTCGGCGACGGATCGGGCGCGCACGTGCTGAATGTCTGCACGGGGCATGAGACGTCGGTGCGGGATCTCGCGCTGGCGATCGGCGTGATCAGCCAGCGCGAGCCGGTCATCCGGCACGGGCCGGCGCGGGCCGGCGACATCATGCGGTCCGTCGGGTCGCCACGGCTCGCGACCGCAACGCTCGGCATCAGCGCGCGTACCTCGCTTGCGGACGGGCTGACGGCGACGCTGGGATTGCAAAAGTCGCTCGAGCGCGTCTGAACATACTGACTGCTTTGCAGGCGCACACTTTACCGTGTGTTGGCGGCGATGATGTGGCATAGTCCGGCAACGTTGTCGTTCAGGCGTGTAGCTCAGTGGCAGAGCGCTGCTATCACATGGCAGAAGTCGGGGGTTCGACTCCTTCCGCGCCTACCATTGTGCGGCGTTGCGCGTGTAGGTCCGATCGGATGTGCCGGTTAATTCAGGGTGGGAACGGGGCGATGATGGTGGCCAAGGCTTCTAGGCAAACAGGCTGGTCCTGCGTCATGGCAATAGCGCTGGTCGCGCCGGTGCTGGCGGGCTGCCAGAGCACTCGTTCGGCATCGGTCAACGCGCCGCCTGCGGGGCTGGTGGCCAGCATGCCCTACTTGATCGGGCCGGGCGACCAGTTGAGCGTGTTCGTGTATCAATCGCCGCAGTTGAGCGTGCCGAACCTTGCAGTGCGCCCGGATGGACGGATTTCCTTGCCGCTGATCCCTGATATCTCCGCGGCGGGCAAGACACCGACGGCGCTGGCCAAGGACATCGAGGCGCGGCTGAAGGACTATGTGAAGGAGCCAAACGTCTCGGTGATCGTGAGCGGGTTCGTGGGGCCGCTGGACCGGCAAATCCGCGTGATCGGCGAGGCGACGGAGCCGCTGGCCATACCGTACCGGGACAAGATGACGGTGCTGGATGTGATGATCCAGACCAAGGGCCTGACGCGCTACGCCGCCGGCAATAGCTCGGTGATCGTGCGCCAGGTCGGCGGCACCCGGCAGACGTTGAAGGTCAGGCTGAGCGACCTGCTGCGGGACGGCGACATCGACCAGAACGTGGCGATGCTGCCGGGCGACACGCTGATCATCCCGCAAAGCTGGTTCTGAACGACCGGGTTGCCGATCCAAGGCTTTTGAACAATGCGGACGGGGCTTGGGCCACGTTCGAGGAAACCTACCCATGCACGCATTACAGGTCCTGCTCCGCAAGCAACTCTCGGCTGCTTGGCGCTACCGCTGGCCGGCGGTGCTGTTTTCATGGTTGGTTTGCGCGGTGGGCTGGGGCGTCACGTTCACCATCCCGAACACCTATGAGGCGAGCGCGCGGCTTTACGTCGATGCGGACGTGGTGCTGACTCCGCTGTTGCGGGGCATTGCAGTGGACAGCGCCTCGGCGGCGCAGCTCGATGTGCTGCAGCGGACGTTGCTGAGCCGGCCGAACCTCGAGAAGCTGATCTCGAAGACCGACCTCGAGCTGGATTTGCAGGGCGCGGCCGACCGGGAGGCGCTGGTGGCGCAACTGGCGGCCGATATCCGGATCACGCCGCAAACCCGGAACCTGTTCACCATTGCCTACCGCAACACGTCGCCGAAGCTGGCGTTCGACGTAGTGCGGACGATGCTGACGACGTTCGTGGAGAGCAAGACCGGCAACAACCGCAACGATCTGGAGAACGCTGGCAAGTTCCTGCAGGCGCAGATCTCGGTGTATGAGCGCCAGTTGCAGGAGGCGGAACGGAAACGGGCCGAGTTCCGCGCCAAGTATATCGATATCCTGCCCTCCGGGGACGGTGGCGCCTCGCGGCTGGAGGCGCAGCAGGGCAATGTGCGCGCGTTGCAAGGCCAGTTGCTGGACGCGGTCGCCCGGCGCGACTCGCTCGCCCGTGAGCTGACGACCACACCCCAGCTCATCGTGACCGAGACGGACGCCGGCGGCGCCGGTGGCCTCGGCGGCCCGTCGCGGCTGCGCGAGGCCGAGCGTTTGTTGCAGGAACTGCGGCTGCGCTACACCGAGCAGAATCCGGACGTGGTGGCGCAGCGCAACTTGGTCGCTGCCATACGGTCCAGTGGAACGGGCGGCAGCGAGCCGAGCGCTACCCCGCGCGCGGGCGCGCGGAACCGTTCGGTGCCCAATCCCGTGTACGAGCAGTTGAAGGTGCGCAACATCGAGAACGACTCGGTGATCGCGTCGTTGCAGCGGCAAACCCAGGATGCGACGCGCGAGCGGGACCGGCTGGAAGAAATCGCGCGTGGTGCGCCACAGCTTCAGGCCGATTTCGCCAACGTGAACCGCGACTATGAAGTGCTGCGCAAGAACTATGACGACCTGCTGGCGCGTCGCGAATCGATGCGGATTTCGAGCGCGGCCGAGGCGGATGGGGACAAGGTGAAGATGCAGGTCATCGATCCACCGCAAGTGCCGCAGAACCCGGTCGCGCCGAAGCGGGTGCTGCTGGTGTCTGGCGTGCTGGCGGCGGGGCTGGCGGCCGGCGTCGGGCTGGCGCTGCTGCTGGTGCAGATGGACCAGTCGTTCCACACGATCGAGGATTTGCGGACCATGGGCTTCCCGGTCGCGGGCGGGGTGTCATTCCTCGGCGAGACCGTCTCGCTGGCCCGGCGTCTGCTGACAGTGGGCGTGTTCGCGGTCGCAGTGTCGGTGCCGGTGATCTTCTACACGGGATTGCTGCTGCGGCTGATCAAACCGGGCGTAGTGGTTTGAACATCGAAGTTCCGATATTTTTCGAGATAATATCGATAGTGATACTTTTTCAAGGAGGTAGGAGGCATCATGGTGCTCCAGAGCTGGGGGTGCCATCTTGCCGTCTTCATCCAATCGAGCCTCATTCGACGGGGCTGTGGCTGGTCCGGTTGCGATTGGAAGGCTTGCGTCCGGCCCGCCCCATCTTGCGGAAGGCGGTCGGCGTCCGTTGCCGCTTGTGGTTGCGCTTCCATTGATTGGCGGGTTGTCGATGGCGCTTTGGGCAGGAATCAGATGGCTATTCAGTATATTCATGGTTGGGTAGCAGCCCTGCAATTGACGTGATGGCCGCTATGGGGTTTGGCTCGATATGCGTAATGTTATGCGCGTTGCGGGACGAAGACTGATGCTTTCAGCTGACCAAGATTTCGTCGCCGGCTACCTGGCTCAATCGGCAGAGGCATTACGATGCTATGCCACAGACGCTGGCCAGATGGCGCTATTGGACCAGATGGCAGACGCGGTGACGCAGGCGATCCGGAGTGGCGGGAAACTGCTGATTGCCGGCAATGGCGGCAGTGCCGGCGACGCGCAGCATATTGCAGCCGAGTTCACCGGGCGCATGCTGTATGACCGGGCGCCGCTCGCCGCGATCGCGCTGCATGTGGACACGTCCGCTTTGACCGCGATCGGCAATGATTACGGGTTTGTCCACGTGTTCGAGCGACAGGTTCAGGCGTTGGCGCGGCCGGGCGACGTGGTGTTGGGCCTTTCGACCTCGGGCCGTTCGGATAATGTGCTGCGGGCGCTTGCGGCCGGGCGCGCGATGGGGCTGGTGACCATGGGGTTCACCGGGGCCAGCGGCAGCATGATGGCGGCGCATACCGACCTGCTGCTGCGGGCTCCATCCACGCTGACGCCGGTGATCCAGCAGGTCCACATGGTTGCCGGGCACCTGCTGTGCGCGCTGGTTGAGCGGGCAATCTATCCAAAAGCGGCGTAGGGGCCGGACCTCCTCGATGCTCACCCATCCGGTGCGGCGTTGACGGTCCGGCAATGCGCCGTGCTGGTTGGCGGCCTGGGTACGCGCATGGGCGCCGCCACGGCCGGCACGCCGAAACCCAACACGCGTGCCGCTGCGCTTGGCGTTGGCAGGGGGCGGCACCGACCTCAGCCCCTATCGCGACGAGCATGGCGGGGCGGTGCTGAACTGTCCCTGAGGGGCGAGGCAACGGACGGTCGCGGGATCAGTACGGCGCTGATCGAGGCGATGTATCAACGCGTCCTGTCCACCGGGGGCAAGGTGTCGCCGGCGGCGGCTTCATGACGTTCCTGGTATCGCCGCCGCGCTGAATGGGGCAGGCGAAGCGGCGACCGGGGTGTACTTCACGTCAGAGGGCGCGGAGTCCTGGTCGGCGTAGTCACCGCACGGACTTCGATATTGTCGCGATTTGGGACGTGAGGTCGGTTTGGGCGTCCACGAAGGCACGCAGGAGGGCGTCGATCCGCTGATGTTCGATCGGTGTGGGCCGTGTTGGCGACTCGATTGCGGCGGTGATCAGGATTGGAGCATAAAGCGAGCCGAATAGGCTGTTCCGTGCCTGGCGGATACGCCCGGCGATGCCGCCCTGGGCGGGCGCGCCATCCGTCCAGCCTGCCACTGCGGTGGTGCGGACAGGGCCGGTGGTGTGGACCAGCGACCACACGCCGTCATCCGCCCGCGATGTCGGCAGGGCGCCGGCTACGGCCTCCTCGGCGGCAAACTCACCGGTCACGCGCCGGCGCTCGCGCACGAGGCTGTCGGAGGTGGAGCGGGGCGGGAAAGCCTGGGTTGTGACAATGAGCAGCCGGCCGGCGCAGAGCAAGGTTGCCGAGACACGTTGCTCCGGCAGGATGGGCGTCGTGCCGGTGTCCGGCGTGCAGCCCGCGGGAGTCGTAAAGGACGGGAAGTCGGTTAGCAGGACCGGCGTGACCTGCCGGGCCAGCACCATTGCCGCCGCCGGGCCACTGGCGAGCAGGACGATGACCGCGACGGATGCCCAGACTGGCTGGAGCACCGCAGGCGCGAAATCAGGCGGGATCGACGGCTGGGCCGGGCCCGGAGGAGCTTCGCGGAACGGCATGCCGCCCGCTACCAGCAGCAGCATGACGTCGGAGAAGAACACCCAGCCATAGATGATGTGGTCGGCGGCGGCGGCCTCGGCGCTGCCCAGTACGGCGCCAAGCACGACGATGCCAAGGGCGCGCACCCCGTTGGCCACGATCGGCACGATGACCGACGCGGCGACGAACAGCACGCGGCGGCCGGGGCTGTGATAGTTGAGCAGGGCGTAGAACACGCCGAACGCGACGGTGGCGATCAGGAACCGCAGCCCCGCACAGGCCTCGGCCACGTAGAACATCCCGGCGGAGATCTCGATCGTGAGGTCGGTGGCGTAGTTCGCAATGCCGAAGGTGTGCAGCCCGGCGACAATGAACCCGGCGGTGAACTGCTGCAGCGCCGGCGTCGCGAAGGCGCCAAATGGCACGAGGAACACCAGGAACAGCAACGGCGCCGACAATGCGCGGAACAGCCGCCAGCCAAGCACCGTCAGGAACAGCAGCTCCAACGCCGCCATTGCGGCCAATTGCCGCCCTTCCATCAGGCCCAGCCGCTCGGCCACGAACCAGACGGCGGTGATCGGCAGCGCTAGGAGAGCCAGGCCCGGTATCGGCCGGGCCACCAAGCCGGCCAAGGCGCCCCGGCGGTCCCAGGCAAGATACAGCGCCATCGGCAGGATGAGGAAGCAGTGCCCATAGGTGTCGGAGGCGCGCCAGACGCCGACCGCCGCCTCGCACTCCGGCAGGAACAGCGCCCCCCACGCCAGCAGACCGAGCGTCAGCCCGGCCGTTGCGGGGGCGAAGGCAGGGCGCAGGCTGGTCAGGGATGCAGCACTCATGCGGCCGACCCTAGCACGTTTGTTACGGAAACGGTGGCAAGGATCGCGTCCAGCCGGCTGAGCGTCGCGGACCAGGCATAGCCCCGCACCATCGCGGCACGCGCTGCGTGGTTCAGGCCCGGGTGCACGCCGGCCAGCACCTCCACAATCCGGTCGGCCGTCTCGAAGGCACCGTCGGCGACCAGCAGGTCTCGGCCGGGAACCGCGCGAACGCCTTCGAAGGCCTGGCGCGAGGCGACGACGGGACGACCCATCGCCATTGCCTCAAGCACCTTGTTCTGAATACCCCGGGCGATGCGGAGCGGCACTACGCACGCGTTGGCATGCGCGACGTAGGGCCGGACGTCCGGCACCCGGCCGGTCACGTGGACCCCGGGCGTGTCCGCCAGCCGCACGACATCCGCGCCGGGGTTGGCGCCCACGATGTGGAATTCGGCCATCGGATATCGGGTTTGCACTAACGGAAAAACGGCGGCCTTGAACCACCGCACGGCGTCGGCATTAGGCCAGTAATCCATATGACCGGTGAAAACCAAATGCGGCCCTTCGGTCCGGAACGGAGTATCGAATGCCTGGTCAGGAGAGAAACGGTCCAGGTCCACGCCATTCTCGACCGCGTGCACCCTGCTGGCAGTCTCAGGCGCAAGCTGGATAAAGCGGTCGCATTCCTGTTGAGACACGAACAACGTGTGATCGCATTGCATTGCGGCCTGGCGTTCGTAGGCGAGCAGCGTCCGACCTTCCCGCAGCCATACGGCGCGCATGGGCCACTTGGCATGTCCGGCATAGGCCGTCCATTTTTCCGAATCGATGTCGAGCGCGTCCAGGATCACGCCGGGGCGGCGCAGATCCTCGATGTAAGGTGCCATGGCAGCGGTAAAGATGTAGACGACGTCCATCCGCTGCCGGGCCATGCTGTCCTGCACCCAGCGCTGCAGGCCGGAATGGCCGTAGTAGTCGAGCATCAGCGGCCGGCCGGGCCGGAGCTTCGCCAGCGCCTTGAGCTTCTGGCGTCGCTTGTCGATCTGGAAGCCTGCGACATCGACGCACCACTCCCGCAACGCTGGGAGATGCTGCATGTCGTCGGGCTCGTCGATGAGGCAGCCCAGGTGGATGCGGTAGGACCGTGACAAGTGCCGCAGCAGGTTCAGGCCGCGGATCTTCTCGCCCTTGTCGGGCGGGTAGGGGATGCGGTGGGCGATGAAGATCAGGTCGCGCATCATCCGATGCCGCGGACGATGTGCGGGCCGATCAGGTTGGCGACCGGCACGGGCAGGCGCTTCCAGGCGGCGATGAACAGCCGGTATTTCGGGTTGAGCGGATTGTGGTCGGGGATGGCAGCGCCGGGCGCCAGGCGGTAGCGGTACTGAAGCGGCGCCGGGATGAAGCCCCAGTTCTTCTTGAACGCAAACGCCCCGGTGCCGGCCTTGCTGCGGCCGAAGTCGAACAGCCGGCTGCCCTTTGCGGCGGCCCGGCGCATGACCTCCCAATACATGAAGTCGTTGGCGTAGCTGCCCCGTGCCGCCGCAATTCCACCGCCGTAGTACGGCAGCACCTCGTCGCGGTCGTAGAAGTTCAGCACAGCGCTGACGGGCCTGCCCGCGTCCAGTACCGTGATGACGTCCATGCGGTCGCGGAACACCTCGGCCAGGATGCGGAAATAGCGGCGGCTGAACACGGGGGTGCCCAGGTTGCGGACGCTTTCGGCGTAGATGGCGTGCAGGCCGTCCACCTGGTCGGAGGTGGTGGACACCAGGCCGCGGTCGATGCCCTTGCGCACCATGGCGCGCTGCTTGCGGGGGATCGCCTTCATGTTGGCGTCGTCGTCCGCTACGATCGGTTTTCGGAACGTGACATACAGGTCGGGCCGGGTGGGCCACTCGGCCTCGTTCAGCCAGCTTTCTGGCGGCGGGTGGAGGAAGCGGAACTCGGTCACTTTGGCGCCCACCCGTTGCATCAGGGCGGCAGAGTAGGCGTCCAGCGCCGCCGCCGCAGCGGCATCCGTGGCGAGCGGGCCGCCATAGACGCAGAATGGGCTGGACATCAGGCTGTTGCCGAACAGCCGGGTTTTCACGTGCACGAGCGGCAGCACGCCGACGACGGCGCCGTCGCGTTCCGCCAGCACGTAGTGCGGCGTGTGGCCGAAGGCGCGGATGAACACCTGGGCCCAGGCGGCGCGATGGAAGAACGTTCCGGCCGGCATGGCGTCCACGAACGCATTCCAAGCGGGCGCAGTCGCAGCATCGAGCGGTCGGCAGGTAATCGGCATGTGGGGGCGTCCTGAGCGGGGCTTATGACGCCGAGCGGGCGAGGACGCTTGCAAAGACGCGGTCCATGCGGTCCCAGGCGAAGTCGCGCAACAGGCGCTCCAGCCGGCCCTGCATGGCGGGAAGGTTCACGGTGTGACGAAAGCGGGACATGCGGCTGGCGGCGCGGATGCGGGGCTGGCCGGGGTCGATTTCCCACGGGTGGAAATAGAACACGCCGGATGCCGCATCCATGCGGTTGAAGCGGCGCAGCAGGATGCGGAACAGGGCGTAGGGCATCAGCCGGAAGTAGCCGCCGCCGGCACAGGGCAGGTTGCGCCCGCCGAGCCGCACGGTCGTCATCGGGATTTCGAGCAACGGTCCGGCGGCCGGGCGATAGGGGAAGCGCGGCGCGTCCGGCGCGCCATAAAGGTCATGCCTCACGGGATAAACGCTGGAACTGTAGGCATAGCCCTCCTCATCCAGCACGTCGAAGGCCCAAGGGTTGCGCGGGCCGATGGAGAAGGTGGGTGCGCGATAGCCGACGACCGGTATGCCGCCCAGGTCCTGCAACACGCCGCGCGCCCGGCGCACGTCATCGCGGAACTCTTCCGGCGTCTGGCTGTCGGCCCTGGCGTGGCCATAGCCGTGGCTCGCCAACTCGTGCCCGGCGGCCACGATGCGGCGCACGACGGCTGGGTAGCGGTCGGCGATCCAGCCGAGGGTGAAAAAGGTGGCGGTTACCCCCGCGCGGTCGAACTGCTGCAGGATGCGGTCCATATTCGCCTCGACCCGGCACGGGATGGCGTCCCAGCTGGCCCGGTCGATGACGCCGGCGAAGGCCTGGACCTGGAAATAGTCCTCCACGTCGACCGTCATTGCGTTTCTTTTGGCACTCGCCGGGGCGACAGCGAGGGTCATCAGCCGCGCACGCCGAGCATCTGGGTCAGGCGGCGAAACACCTGCTCGCGCTCCGCCATCTGGTTCTCGAGCGCCTCGATCCGGTTCAGTAGGTCGGCGTGCGAGCCGGTGAAGCCTGCCGATGCCACGCCGGAGCCCGCACGGCCGTTGGACAGCGCAGGCACGTCCGTCCAGTCGGTGGGTCCGCCCTCCAGGTCCTGCGCCAACTCCACGGCGGTCGCGTCCACCACGTCCCTGGTGATGTCGTGCGTCTCCTCGAGCACGCCATAAAGCAGCACGCGGGAGCATAGACGGTTGATGCGCCGCGGGATGCCGCCGGTATGGGTGAACACCGCCTCGAACGCGGCATCGTCCCAGTGCGGGTCGCCGGCCCAGCCGACGGCGTGCAGCCGATGCTCGATATAGGCCCGGGTTTCGTTCTGGCTCAGCGGCCCCAGGTGATAGGACGTCAGCACCCGTTGACGCAGCTGGTCGACGTTTGGGCTGGCCAGCAGGCGGCGGAACTGCGGCTGGCCGAGCAGGACGGTCTGCAGCGACGTGCGGCCGTCCACCGTGATGTTGGACAGCATCCGCAGCTCCTCAAGCGCCGCGAAGGAGAGGTTTTGCGCCTCGTCCACGATCAGCAGGCACCGGCGGCCGGTGGCCTGATGCTCCCGCAGCACGTCCTCGAACCGGTGCAGCAGGGCGGCCTTGCCCAGTCCCTCCTCCGTCAAGCCGAAGCCGGCCATCGCCAGGCGGAACAGGTCGTTCTCCGATACCTGCGTCGTGCTGACGCGCGCGATGGTGTAGGCAGCCGGGTCCATCTGGGAGCGCAGCCACTCGACCAGTGTGGTTTTGCCGGCGCCAACCTCGCCGGTGACGACGATGAACCCTTCGCCTTGGGCCAGGCCGTAATTGAGGTGGGCGATAGCCTTGCTGTGGCCCGTGCTGCCAAAAAAGAAGCGGCTGTCCGGCGTGAGTTGGAACGGTACCCCGGATAGATTGTAGAATGTTTCGTACACGGGACCGCCGTCTAGAAGCTTTTACGCAGGCCAACAAGCAACAGGTTCTCGGTCAGGTTCTGACCCGCCTGCCCGAAGCCGAACGGACCCGAATTCAATCCGAGGTTCGAACGGTTCGTCCGCCCCGTGCCTCCCGAACGGTCGGTGAACAGGTAACGCGCGCTGCCGCTCAGCGTCTCCGTGAAGAGGTAGTTGAGTGCGAGGCTGGTTTGGACCGTCCGTTGCGATCCCGACGACCCGGTGCTGACCAGGTTGCCGTTATCCTCGACACCATAGGAGAGTGACGCCGAGCTGGACATGACCGGCGTCAGCTCATGCTGCCAGGCGAGCGTCCCGATCGTACCGCTGTTGCTGGCGCCGGCCGGCACCGCCGTGGCGCCCGTGCTGCTGGCGACGTTGTTGACGTTTGTGCGGTCCTCCTGGGAGAGGCTAACGCTTACGGAGTCGCGGTTCAGCAACAGCAACCCAGTGGCCGAAAAGCGGCGCAGGCGATAGAGCCCGTTCTGCGTGCCGAACGCACCGCTGCTGGACGAAACCGGCGCGCCCGTCACGCTATCGACCAGCAATCCGGTTGGCCCCACGTTGGTGGAGTCCAGAAGGCTCTGCTGCTCTTCCGCATCCGTCGTCAGCCCGGTGCTGTAGCGCACGAACACGCGGGTGCGAGCGGTGGGCGAGTAGGCCCCGTCCACCGCGGCGGCGTTGAACCCGTCCCGGCGGCCATAGGTCACGGTGATCGTGCTGTCCGGGTTCGGCGTAAGACGGCCGCCCACGCTCCAGATCGGTTCGTTGATCCGGATGCCCGGGGCGCCGCTGTAACGCAGATCCTGGTAGCCGAACCCAACCAGCGCCGTGATGGTGCGGGTCACAGCATAACCGACGTCGTTCGTCACCTGGTTGCGGTGGGCACCACGATACGAGCCGACACCGTTGTACTGCACGGCCTCGACCACTACCGCGTCGTTGACCCGGCCCAGGTTTTCCCCGGTGACGAAGGACGCGCGCTCCCGCTGGGTGGTCAGGTTGCCGGTGTTCCCGAAGCCGTTGTTGAGCAGGAACACTTGGTTCGTGTCGAATGTGTTCTGGTTAGTGCGGCCGTTCTCGATGGTCCGCGCCAGGGAATAGCCGATCCGGCCGGTGCCCCAGCCGCCGAAGCGATGCTCGGCATAGGGGGTGACGCTGAGGGCGACCGTCTGGATCTGGTCGTCCCGATTCAACGTCTGCGTATTGATCTGGCCATAGCCGCCAGTGCGCGACTGCTGGCTGACGCTGCCGCGCAGGTCGAGGAACACGGCGTCCGGCACGAGGGTCGCAAGCACCACGCCGTTGCCGAATTGGTCGAACCGGGTCTGGCTCGGCGTCTGGGCATAGATGCTGGCGATCGGCGCATAGTTCAGGTTCACTTTTAGCCGGGATGTATCGCCGGAGACCTGAATGGCGGGGCTGAGAACCGTGAATGCGTCCGCCCGGCGTGGCCGTTCGATGCGCAGCGCGTTGTCGGTCACGCCCGCGTCGACCCCGAGCGAGGTCGTGACCAGGAACGCCGGTCCGGTGGTGCGCGGCTGCAGGCCGGGGAGATATTGCTCCAATTGACCCCGTAGATCGCTGACCCGGGTATCGGTGACGGTGGCGGGCAGGGTGGGATAGCCACCGCCATATTGCGCCCAGGCCGGATCGGCGCCGGCACAGGTGGCCACGGCCAGCATGGTGCCCCGAAGCAGGCCAGGCCGTCCAAGCTGTTTGATCGCGTTCGGTCGCCTAATCGTAATCACGTCCATCGGATCAGGAGTATGAACCGTAATAGTCGTATGCACCAAATGTGTGGCTGGTGGTCAGCTTCACCTTGTTCAGAAGCATGGTGATCGTCGGGCAGACGCGAATCAGCTCGAGCGAGGCCTCGACCTCGCTCCGTTGGGTTCGCTCGGCCTCGACCACCATGACGATCTGGCCGACGAAGGGGGCGATCGTGTGGGGGTCGCTGGTGGACAGGCATGGTGGCGCGTCCAGCATGATCAGGTGCTTGGGGAAGCGCCGGGCCAGGCGTGTGATGGTCGGCGTGATCGGCCGGACACTGACTGTGTCCGTAACCTCTCCCGACCGGGTGCCGACGGCCAGGACGGTCAGGTTGCCGATCGCAGTATTGAGGACCACGTCTTCCGGCCGGAGCGTCGGGTCGACCACCAGGTCGTGGAAGCCTAGCCTATCCCCGACGCCGAGCATGGACGATATCGGGCGCAGCTTGGCGTCCACGTCCACCAGCAGCACCTTTTCCGTGCTGTGCTGGGCGATGCTGCCGGCGAGGTTGAGGGCGGTGAAGCTTTTGCCTTCGCCGGGCCGGGCGCTGGTGATCATCACCACGTTATGCGATCCGGCGCCGTCTGGTTCGTCACGGAGCGCACGGAGCACCCGGCCGACGACGATCCGGTACTCCTCCGAGATGCGGGTGCGCGCCGCGCGGGCGACAACCATGCCGGCGCGCTCCAATACCTCGAGCGTGATGACGGGCTGCAGCGACGGGGCGTCCAGGCGGGCATTGGAAGGGGACGGCCGCGCCAGCGCCGGACGGGGCGCGACGAGAGGCGTATGACCTTGGCTGGAGACTGCGGTGGTCACAAGCGGGGGTATCTGCGGGCTCCGGACCTCCGGCGATGGGATAACCGTGGTCTGCACCGGAGCCGCGGTCACGGCCGGATCGGCTGCCGACGCCGGAGAGGAGACGGCCACGGCGGAACCCAACGTAGGCAGCAGCGGCGCAAGTGGCAGTGGGAACGGCACCAGCACGGCTGTGGAGATTCCGTTGGCCGGCCCGGCTATGGGTGGTTCGGCCGGCACATCGCGTAGCCGGCCGGCTTTGCCAGCATTGAGCAGGGCAGCGGCACGCTCGATCAGGTGGTCGGGCTGTGGGGTCATTATTATTCCGCCATCATGCCCGGTAAAGGATTAGGCAAGGTGAGATTGGCCCGGCTGGGCTAGCCATGCGGTTCATTGGCGACGAGGGCATTCGTTTCGGCGTTGTCACGCGTGTTTCCTTTCAAGATCCAGCAACCTAGCCTCGCCGTCTACCGAACTCGCCGTATGGCAGTCATCTCATCCATTCCGCCGTCCAGCAACAGCAATCGGGAGTGGCGCAAGGGCAGGGCCACATACTGCTCGACAACGTGTGCCATGGATCACAGTCCAGCAATGGTTTCTGCGTCCTAAGCCAACGACGCGCATAATATGCTGGCCTTAGTTAAGTCTTTATTTACAGAAATTTCTCGCGTGCGAGAGCCGAGGGTATGGTGATGCGGGGCATGACAGTCCAGTGTGGCTTGCTCATCACCGATCGAACAATTTTGGCACATTATGCTGCAAAAACGTTGTGGCAGTTTCTGGGGCGGCGTAAGAAATTGTAAAGCATGCGACGTCGGGGGCAGACGGGGCCGCCGCGGGTATGCTATGTAGACTGCGAGGCGGTGAGCCCGGATGCGGATCCGTCCAGTGTTAAAGATGTGTGCGGCATGAAATCGGCAGGGCAGCGTCCCGGGCTGCAGTTTCGCATCCGCCTGACACTTGGTGCACGGGGGGGAAATGACGCAGTTCGTTGGAAGCTATGTGTCGCGTGAAATGCTCACGCTTTGGCTGCTTGAGCTCCTATTGTCGTTTTGCCTGGCTTACATACTGCTCAGCACCGAAACCTCGGTCGCCGGCGTACAGCCCTCGGCGGCCAACCATGCCTTCATTTTGGCATTGACGGTCGGGATCACTGCGTTCGCGTTCGGCCTCTACCAGCCGGAGGTGTTCCGCCGGACGCGCGGGATGCTGATCAACACGGCGCTTGGCGGCCTGCTGGCTTTTCCAGCGGCGTGGCTCGTCAGCAAGGCACTCGGCATCGATGTGGACCGGCTGGTCGGGCATGACAGGTTCTGGCCGACGAAGATCGTCGTGACGTGGATCGCGGCGGTATTTGCAATGCGGCTGCTGTTCCTGGCGGCGGTGCGGTCGAACGTTTTCGTGCGCCCAGTTGCGATCCTGGGCCCAGCGGGCGCGATGGCGGCGACCGTCGCTGCCATCCGCAATGGGCATCGGGGGTTCCTCGAAGTGGTGAGCGGGTCCATCACCATTGCTGGCCCGGCCGGGTTGCATGCCGCTGGGGTGCACGATGCGGTGTTGCCCCGTTCCGCCCTCGCCGCCATGCCGGTGGAGGAACGTGCCGGCTATGCCGCCCAAGGCATCGTGCTGGAAACCGAGCCTCAGTTCTGGGAGCGCTGCCTCAAGCGCGTGGATGTTGCGCATGTGGACGAGGCTTGGGTTGCCGAGTTCGATGCGGTCCGGGTAGGCGGGCTGGTCAGCGTCGTGCACCGGGCCGGGGACATGGGCATCAGCCTGGTGCTCCTGGGGTTCACGTTGCCGCTGATGCTGATCGTGGCTTTGCTGGTGCGCCTGAGCAGCCCTGGCCCGGTCCTGTATCGCCAGGAGCGGGTCGGCCTGAATGGACGGCCATTCACGTTGCTGAAGTTCCGCAGCATGCGATCCGATGCCGAGACGTGCGGACCGGCCTGGGCTACGCGGCGCGATCCCCGGGTCACCCGCGTGGGCTCGTTCATGCGGCGCACCCGGATCGACGAGTTGCCGCAATTGATTAACGTACTGCATGGGACAATGAGCTTCATCGGCCCCCGGCCCGAACGGCCGCATTTCGTCGAGCAGCTTGCCGGGGTGATCCCGCATTACCAGCAACGTGTACGCGTGAAGCCCGGCCTAACGGGATGGGCGCAGGTGAACTTTCCCTATGGCGCCTCGGTCGAGGACGCGGAGATCAAGCTGTCGTATGACCTTTATTACGTGAAGTACCGCAGTCTGCTGCTTGACCTCGCGATCATGTTCGCCACGGTGCGGGTCATTCTGTTTCAGGAAGGTTCGCGCTAGTCGTGCCGATGCACGCGTGCTGAGATTCATGTCCACCACGCAAATCCTGTTCGGCGCCTGTGCGGCCGTCTATGTGCTGTTGCCGTCGCTCATAGCCGCGCAGGCCCGGCACCTGACGGGCTGGCTCCTGGTCGCGTGCTGCCTGGTGACCGCGGCCTGGGCGGCCACGAACGCAGTGCCACTGCCGCAGGGGTGGGACGGCCTGCCTGGCGCGTTCGACCTGCTGCGGGCGCTGTCCTGGTATGGGTTCGTCCTGCACCTGTACCGGCGGTTCGTGCCGCCCGACGGGGCCGGGCGGGCGTTCCTGGCGGTTGGCTTGACTGCTGGCGTGGTCGCGGCCGCCGCCGTCGTCGTAGAATGGAACTATGGCGTGGCGCGGCCGTCGTTGCTGTCCCTCGGCATCATGGCCCGGCTTGGCATCGCGGTGTGCGAGCTGCTGCTGATCGAGAACCTGTATCTCAACCTGCCTGACCAGTCCCGGTGGCATGTGGCGCTGCCCTGTGTCCTGCTGGGTGGGTTGGCGTGCTTCGATATCCTATTATGCGCTGATCTCGTACTGTTCCAGAAGGCGTCGGTGTCCCTGGTCGGCGCGCGCGCGGTCGCCATGATCATCGTGGCGCCGCTACTGGCCGCTGCCTCGGCCCGCGACCGGCGCTGGCGGATGGAGCTGCAGCTTTCCCGGACCGTCGTATTCCACAGCGCTACGCTGATCCTGAGCGGCGCGGTGCTGCTGGCGCTGTCGGCGGCGGGTGAGGTGTTCCGGCATTTCGGCGCGGATTGGGGCTGGATGGCCGAGGTCAGCCTGTTCTTCGCGGCGCTGATCGGCATCGGCACGCTGCTGACATCCGGTTCCGCCCGGTCCCGCCTCCGCCGGACGGTGGTCGAGCACTTCTTCGCCCGTCGATACGATTATCGCCGGCAATGGCTGGATTGCATCGACACGCTGTCGGATATGCGGTCGCAGGGCCGGACGGCGCTGCATTCTCGGGTGATCCGCGCCATGGCGGACGTGGTGGACAGCCCGAACGGCGTGCTGTTCCTGCGCGATGGCGGCGTTGGGACGTTCCAATGGTCGGGATCGTGGAACATGCCGGCGTCGGGTCCGGTCCCGTCGGATCATCCAGTGGTGGCCGCGATGTCCGACGGAGACTGGATCGCCGTGCTGGATGGCGCCGATGGCGTGACCGGAGAGGCAGGTGTGCGGGCGGCACCGCTCGACCAGCTCGGGCGGCTGTGGTTGGCGATCCCGCTGGTGACCGGCGACCAGCAGATCGGCCTGGTGCTGGTCGGACCACCACGGGCGCCGTTCCAGCTGGACCAGGAGGTGTTCGACCTGCTGCGGATCGTCGGGCGCGAGGTCGCCAGCTTCGTCGCCGAGCAACGGGCGACACGCGTGCTGATGCAGACGCGGCAGCTGCACGACTACGGCAAGCGTTTCGCGTTCGTCGCGCATGACATCAAGAACGTGTCGAGCCAGCTCTCGCTGCTGCTGTCCAATGCCGAGCGGCACATCGCGAATCCGGAGTTCCAGCGGGATATGCTGGAAACGGTCAAGGCCTCGGTGCAAAAGATCACGGTGCTGCTGCGCCGGCTGGACGCGCCGGCCGCGGACCGGGCCCCGGCTGCGCTGGCGCCGGTGCCCCGGCTGGAGGCGCTGATCGCCACGTATCGCCGGGTGCGCAGGACGTCGCTGTCGCTCGACCATGACGGATCGACGGCGACGGTGGCGATCAGCCCCGACGCGTTCGAGACGGCGGTCACCCACCTCCTGAACAACGCGATCGAGGCGTCAGGCGGCCTATCCGTGCTGATCCGCGTTCGTCACGAGGTGCAGCAGGTTATCATCGACATCATCGACAAAGGGCCCGGCATGACGTTCGAGTTCATCCGGGACCGGCTATTTCAGCCGTTCGGCACGTCAAAACGCGAAGGGTCCGGGATTGGCGCGTTCCAGGCGCGGGAACTGCTGCGGGAGGGCGGCGGCGACGTGCAAGCGATCAGCGCGCCCGGCGCCGGGACGACGATGCGGCTGGTGCTGCCCCGCGCCGACCCGCCCGACCTTGCGATGCTCGATCATGCGATGGCGGCGAATGGCTTGGTGCTGGCCGGGGTCGGGGACGTGCGGGCATGAGCGCGTCATTGCCGAAGCTGCTGATCGTCGAGGATGACATCGGGCTGTGCAGCCAGTACCGCTGGGCGTTTCCGACCTGCCAGGTCGTGTTCGCCCATACCCGCCTTCAGGCGCTGGCGGCCGCGCAGAAGGAACACCCGGCAGTCGCGATCATGGACCTGGGCCTGCCGCCGGACCCGGACGGCGTGAGCGAGGGCTTTGCGACGTTGGATGGCCTGGCACGCCAGGCGCCCAACACCAAGGTGATCGTCGCGACCAGCCATGGGGACCGCACCCATGCGCTGCGGGCGATCGCGGCCGGGGCCTACGATTTCTGCGAAAAGCCGATCGATATCGGAATGCTGGGTACGATCGTCGCGCGCAGCTTGCGCCTGCGGACCCTTGAGGATGAGAACCGGCGCCTCTCGGACATGCCCGCCTCGTCCCCCATCAAGCACATCGTGACCGCGGACCCCGGCATGCTGAAGGTCTGCCGCGACATCGAGAAGCTGGCGGCTGCCAACGTATCCGCCTTGCTGCTCGGTGAGAGCGGGACCGGCAAGGAGGCCCTGGCCCGGGCGCTGCACGACCTCGGTCCCCGCGCGAGCCAGCCCTTTGTCGCGATCAACTGCGGCGCGATCCCCGAGGCGCTGCTGGAAAGCGAGCTGTTCGGGCATGAGCGTGGCGCCTTCACCGGCGCCGTGAAGCAGACGCTCGGCAAGATCGAGCTGGCGCATAAGGGAACGCTGTTCCTGGACGAGATCGGCGACCTGCCGCACCAGCTGCAGGTGAAGCTGCTGCGCTTCCTGCAGGACCAGCGGGTGGAGCGGATCGGCGGGCGGCAGCCGATCCAGGTGGACGTGCGCGTGGTATCGGCGACCAACCAGCTGCTGCAGGATCAGGTCGACCAGGGCCGGTTCCGTGGCGACCTGTTCTACCGGTTGAACCCCGTGACGGTGCGCATCCCGCCGCTGCGGGACCGCGGCGGCGACAAGCTGCTGCTGGCCCGGCATTTCCTGGCGCAGTATGCCCGGGAGTTCGCCCGCCCGGTGCGCGGCTTCGGCGACGACGCGCTCACGGCGCTCGCCGCCCATGGCTGGCCCGGCAACATCCGCGAGATGGAGAACCGGATGAAGCGCGCCGTGCTGATGAGCGAGCAGCGCCTGATCTCGGCTTCGGACCTGGAGCTGGCGCCGGGCGTGGAGGACATGACGGCCTATGACCTGCGGGCCGCCCGGTCACGGGCCGAGCGCGACGTGGTGCAGCGCGCGCTGGCCCGCAGCAGCGGGACCTTGGCGACGGCCGCGCGTTTACTCGGCATTAGCCGTCCGACGCTATACACGCTTCTGGATGCGCACGGGCTTTCGGCGGATGCCGGTCTTGCGAATGCAGGCTTGGCGAATGCAGGGCTGGCGGATGGGGCACAGGCTGCCGAGGACGCCGTTTCACAAGACGCTACCTCCCACGACATAGGTCGGAATCGATGAAAAAACTCCTTATACCGATCGCCGTCATCGTCCTGGCCGTCATGGCAGGCGGGGGTTGGTACGTGTTCGGCCGCAGCAGCGACCCCATCAAGAACGCGCAGCTCTTGCTGTCGAAGGGCGACATGCGCGGCGCGCAGATCGAGTTGCGCAACGCGATCAAGGCCAATCCGAACAATGGCGAGGCCCATCTCAGTTTGGCGCAGCTGCAGTTGCAGATGGCCGATCCGGTTGCGGCGGAGAAGGAGCTCAAGGTCGCACGCGAGCTGAACTCCGACCCGAAAGTGGTCACACCATTGCTGGTCGAAGCCTACTTGGCACAGCAGCGCTATGCGGACGTGTTGTCCGAGGTGAAGGTGGACGGGGCAAATGCGGCGGACCCTAACGAGGCCGCAAAGCTGCTGGTGCTGCGCGCGGTGGCGCAGATCGGCATGGAGGATATCCCCGCCGCCCGGGCCAGTCTGAAGGAGGCGCAGCTTCTGGCGCCGGACAACCAAGACGCCGCGCTGACCGCGGCCCGGATCTCGGTAATCGGGAAAGACATGGCGGACGCCGAGCACCAGGTCGACCGGGCGTTGACGATCAACGACAAGCGGGCGGACGCCCTGCTGCTGAAAGGGCAGTTGCTGGCCGCCAAAGGGGACAAGGCCGGCGCCCTCGACTATATAGAAAAGGCAGTGGCAGCGGCGCCGGGCTCGAAGGGCATGCGGCTGGAGCGGGCGAACCAGTATATCGTGTACGGACAGGATGCGAAGGCGCGGGCCGACGTCAGCACAGTGCTGGCAACCGAGCCGAGCAACGGCGCCGCGATTTATCTCGACATGGTGCTGCTGGTGCGTGCCGGGCGCTATGCCGATGCGGACGGCGCGTTGGAGAAGATCGCGCCGGCCATTCAGCGCTTTCCGCGTGGGACGTATTTCCAGGCGCTGATCAAGTCCAACCTTGGCCAAACCGAGCAGGCGATCGATGCAGCGCTTCGCTATGTCGCGCGGGCGCCCGAAGATCTCGATGGCATGCGTCTTCTGGCACGTATCGAGCTGGGGGCCAAGCGGCCGGAGCGTGCGGTGGCGACGCTGACCAAGGCCATCGCGTCTGGGGCCACCGATGCGGAGACGCTGGACTTGCTGGGCCGGGCCTATGCGGTTCAGGGCAAAACGATGGAGGCGGCGAGCAGTTTCCAAGAGGCGGCGACGCTGGCGCCGACCAACTCGGAGATTCTGACGCATCTCGCGTCCACGCGCATGCAGCTCGGCGACACGCTGGGCGCGACGGCGGCGCTTGAGAGGTCGCTGGACCTGAGGCCGACGCAGCCCAATGCCGGAGAGGCGCTGGTTGCCGCAGCATTGAGCGCTGGCGACGCCGATAAGGCGCAGGCGGCACTGGACCGGCTGCGTGGGCAGGTCGGCAATACGGAGGCGGTCGGCGTCCTGACCGGCATGGTCAAGCTGGCGCGGATGGACCCGGAGGGCGCGCGGGCGCAGTTCGCCGCCGTGGCGCAGCAATTTCCGGAGTCGAACACGGCCAAGGTGAATTTGGGCAAGGTGCTGCTGCTGCAGAACCGCAAGCCGGAGGCCGAGGCCGTGCTGAACGAACTGCTGGCCAAGAACCGCGCGAACGGGGAGGCGCTGGCGACGCTGGTGCAAGTCCTGCTGCAAGACAACAAGCTGCCGCAAGCCGTCGCCGCCGTGGAGGCCGCGCGGGCCGTGGCGCCGTCGAACCCTGCCTTGACTGCGGCGCTGGTGGACCTGCACATCCGAGCGAAAGAGCCGAAGAAGGCGTTGGACGTGCTGCAGCAGGCCCGTGTGGACGGTGTGCTGCCGCCGGCCTTGCTGATGGCGCAGGCGCGGGCGCAGGCCGCAAATGGCGACGTGAAAAGCGCCGAGGCGACGTATCGCCAAATCCTCGAAGGTACCCCGATGGACCTGGAGGCACGACGGGCGCTGGTCGAGCTGTCGCTCAACAACAACGACCCGGAGGGTGCCAAGGCGGCACTGCGGGAGGGGCTCAAGCTTTCGCCGGGCAATCTCGGGATGATGAGCACGCTGATCTTTGCGGAGCAGCGTACGTCGGGGATAACGGGGGCGCTGGCGACGGCCGACGAGTTGCGGCGCGACCCGGCCAACATGCCGGCGGCTGCAGTCGTTAAGGGCGACACCTACATGGGCGCCCGCCGGTTTGGGGACGCCGCGGCGGCGTTCTCGGCCGAGTTGAAGACGAACCCGTCCACGGCGCTCGTGCTGCGGAACGCGGGCGCCTTGGCGTCCGGTGGTGGGCAGGAACAGGCGGCGCAGTTATTGCGGACCTGGCTTACGCAGCATTCCGACGATGCCGACGCGGCGCAGATGCTGGCGTCGCTCGATATCTCGGCCGGCCGCAACCAGGACGCCGAGCAACGCCTGCAATCGGTGCTCAACAAGCGTCCGAACGATGCGATCGCGCTGAACAACCTGGCCTGGGTTTATCAGGCGAAGGACGATCCTCGGGCGCGGGGTTTGGCGCAGCGGGCGCATCTGCTGGCGCCATCCGGAGAGACGGCGGACACGCTGGGTTTGATCATGACGAAAGAGGGAGCCGCGGCGGAGGCTTTGCCGTTATTGCAGACTGCGGCCTTGCAGCGGCCGGCCGACAAGTCGGTCAAGTTCCACTTGGCCATGGCGCTGAACGCCACGGGCAAGCGGGACGAGGCGACGCAAACGCTGGAGACCATCCTGAGCGATGCCGGCGAGTTCGACGACCGGGGCGCGGCCAAGGCCTTGCTGGAGCAGGTCAAGGCCGGAAAGTAGGCGCCTTCGGTCCAGGATTTGGCCGTCACGGCGTGGGGGACCCCACCCGCATCAGGCCGGACCCTTGGGCGTCGAGCCAGCGCATCGCGAGATGCTTGTGCGGTGTCAATTGGGCCACCAGCGTCCAGAACCCGCGGCCGTGGTCCATGTGGCGCAAGTGCGCGAGCTCGTGCGCCGCCACATAGTCCTGAACGTGGGGCGGCGCCATGATCAGGCGCCAGCAGAACATCAGGGTTCGGTCCGCGGTGCAGCTGCCCCACCGGGTGCGGGTATCTTTTACGACGATGCGCCGGGGCGAGAGCCCGGCGGTGGCGGCCTTGGCGATGGCGAGCGCCGACAGGCGCCGTCGGGCCTCGGCGCGCAGGAAGTCGGCAACGCGGCGGGCCAGGAACTCGGGCGCGCCGGAAACCAGCAGCTCGCCCGATCCGAGCCAGGCGCCGCGGCGACTGCTGGGCACGTGGCGGATGCGATGCGGCAGGCCATCGATGGGCACGACGGCGCCGTCGGTGAGCAGAACCGGATCCGGCAGGCGCGCGAGCCGGTCGGCGACCCAGGCGGCGTTGTCCCGCAACAGCGCCATGCCGGCGGCCTGTGCGGCGCGGGACGGCAAAGTGACGATCACGCCGCCAGCGTGGGCATCGATGCGCAAACTGATCTTGCGGGCGCGGGTGCTGCGGCGCCAAAGCACTTGGGTTGGCCCGGTGGAGAGGGTCAGTGTCTCGCGACTCGGGATCGGCATTCCGGCAGGATGGCCGCTTCGCCGGCGCCGGGCAATCATGATCCTGTTACGGTTCCAGGCGTTGGGCATCGGGATCGTGGCCGCGAGCCAGGCCCTCGGCCAAATGCTGCGCGACGCCGATCCGGTAGTGCAGGGGATCCCAGTAGTGGTCGCGATCCCTGGTGATGGCGCTTGGGATCATGAAGTCCAGCGCCGCCGCCCCGGTCTCGGCGGCAATGCGGGCAGCGCTATGTTTGCAGGCCGCCCACCATGCGGCAGTGCCGCTGCCAGGGGCGCCCTGCTGGCTGATATGGTAGGGCGCGAAGAATAGGATCTTGCGCGTGCCGGCCGGCAGCGAGCGCAGCGCGTCCCGCAACAGCGCGTGCGCCGGAAAGGCATACTGAGCGTTGGGCGCGGCGGCGGTGGCGTCGGTCGGCGGCCAGCGGGCAAAAGCGGCGTCCACGCGAGCCCGGTCGTAGGCCGCATCGTCCGGGACGAAGCTAGTGTAGCCGTCCAGGCCATAGCGGCGGCGCTTCAATCCCAGAACCACGGCGAACTGGTTTGCTGCCTCCTGCACGGCGTAGGGCGTGAGCATCTCCCGGTAGCCGCGCCAGGTCGAGCGCTCGTACATCCACTCCGGAAACGCGCGCGGCGTGTATTTCTCAAGCTGCGCGCCGCACCATTGGGCATCGAGCCCGATGATGACAGCGCGGGGCTGGGGGTGCGTGCGGAGGAAAACCTGCAGCAGGCGCGTCTGCTCATAGGCAGTCGCACTGTTCATTGCGAGGTTGGCAAAGTGCGCGCCGAACAGCGGATCGAGCTGGGCGGGCTGCAGCAGCCGGGCGGTGGAGGTGCCTAGAATCACCGAATCGAAGCGGGGGCTGCGCGCCAGGGCCGGGAAGGAGTACCGGGCGTTGGTGCTGATCGGCACTCGTGGCAGCGGCGGCGACAGCGGCAGCACGTCCCAGGGGTCCACCAGCACGACGAAGCCGTATAGCAGCCCGACGCCGCCCGCGACCGTCAACAAAAGGGTGCGCAGGAAACGGCGCCAGGCGTCAGAACTGGAAATAGATGAACTCATTCGGCACTCGGCCTCCGGCGAGCAGCAGCAGGCCGACCAGCGCCGCGCCGACCGGCAAGGCGATCCAGGGTGTAGGCCGCAGGCGCTGGAGTGCCACTTCCTGGCTCGTGGGCCCGATCAGCGCGACGGCGACGGCGAGCAGCATGACGGCCGGGTTCTCGACCGTGACGCGGCCGATACCCTCCAGTCCCGCCATGCCGGCCAGCACGCGGACCGCCGTGGCGAAGTCGGGCGCGCGGAACAGCACCCAGGCGCAGATCACGAACAGCAGGGTGACCGCGCCGCCAAGCCAGCGCGGCATCCGCCACCCGGCCCGCGCCCACGCCCCATTGATCGCGAGCGCCAGCCCGTGCAGCCCGCCCCACGCCACGAAGCTCCAGGCTGCGCCGTGCCACAGCCCGCCCAGCAGCATGGTCAGCACGACGTTGCGCGCCTGCCGCCAGCCGCCGCCGCGATTGCCGCCCAGCGGCACGTATAGGTAGTCCCGCAGGAACTGGGACAGCGTCATGTGCCACCGCCGCCAGAAGTCGCGGATGCTGGTGGCGCGGTACGGGGCCGCGAAGTTGAACGGCAGCCGCAACCCGAGCATGAGGCCAAGCCCGATAGCCATGTCGGAGTAGCCGGAGAAATCGAAATAGATTTGCAGGGTATAGGCGCCGGCCGCCGCCCAGGCCTCGGCCGCGGTCAACGTCCCTAGGCCGGCGTGGGCAAAAAGCGGGTCGCACACCAGCGCCGCCGTGTCGGCCAGCCCGGCCTTCTTGGCAAAACCGATGGTGAACAGCACCAGTCCCCGGGACAGCGCTTCCCACGCCGCCGGGCCGCGTGGGTCCGCCAGAAACTGCGGGATGATCTCGTTGTGCCGCACCAGCGGCCCGGCGATCAATGTTGGGAAGAAGGTGACGAAGGCGAAGAACTCCAGCAGGCCATAGATGTGCCGGTCGCCGCGCCGTAGGTCGATCAGGTAGGAGATTTTTTGGAAGGTGAAGAAGCTGACCCCGAGCGGCAGGATGATGCCGAACGAGCCGAATGGCAGACCGAGCGCCTGGGCCACGTTGGCGCCCACGAAGTCCGCATACTTGCACAACCCCAGTACCGCGAGGTTGATGCCGATGCCCAGCGCCAGGACGCCCCGGTCCCGGCAGTGCCCGAACCAGCGCACCACGGCCCAGTTTGCCAGCGTGAGCGCGACCAGCGCCGGCACGAAGCGCAGGTCCCAATAGCCGTAGAAACCGAGCGAAGCCGCGACCAGCACCGCTTGCCGGGCCGTCCGGCTGCGCGCTGCATAATAAAAGCTCAGCACGGCCGGCAAGAATGCCAGCACGAAGGCCTGCGAGTTGAACAGCATTGGTCAGACTGGGCGGAGGAACAGGCCCACGGTCAAGGCGGCGCCCACGGCCACGATGCCGCCGCGCAGCATCCGCTCGGGCACGCGCCGCAGCAGCCAGGCGCCGATCAGGCCACCGATGATCGCGGCCGCGCAGACGACGGCAGCCGGTCCCCAATGCACGTCGGGCGACCACAGAAACACGAGCAGCGCCGAGAAGTTCATAACCCCCGCCAGCACGTTCTTCGTCGCCCCCGCCGCCCGGACGGCGAGCCCCGCCGTGGTCAGCGCAGCCAGCATCAAGAAGCCGATTCCACCGCCGAAATAGCCGCCATAGATGGCGATCGCGAACTGCAGCAGTCCCGCCGGGACCGTGCCCATTTGGCGACCAGCGATGGCTGGCTTGCGAAAAAAGCTGCCCCACGCGAACACGGCGGTCGCGAACAGCACCAGCCAGGGCACCAGACGGGCAAAAAAGGTCGCGGGGGTGGACAGCAGCAGCACGGCCCCTATTGCGCCGCCCGCGAGGCTCACGGCGCATAGTGCCCGGAAGGATAGGCCCGGCATTCCCCTCGCCAGGCTGCGTCCGGCCCATCCCGATAGCACCTGCCCGGGGAACAGCGCCACCGTGGATGTTACATTGGCCGCCCGTGGGTCGAGCCCGGCCAGCAGCAGCGCCGGGAGGGTGACGAACGACCCGCCGCCCGCCAGCGCATTCTGTGCCCCCGCCAGCAAGGACGCGACGAACAGGACAACCAGGCTCGTTTCATGCGACATTGCTGCACCATGCCCGAAACCGCCCGCCCTGCCAGCCCGCGCCCTGAACAACCCAGCCTCTGCTATGGCGTAGCCTGCACGTTCTCGTGCTGACCTGGAGTCGCCTATGCCCGCATGCCGAGTTCTGTTTGTAGAAGACGAGCCTGTCACCCGCGAGATCATGGCGGATACGCTGGGCGATGCCGGGTTCGACGTGACCGCGACCTGCACGGCCGATGAGGCCGCGATCCTGATCGCCGATGCCGACCGGTTCGATGTGCTGCTGACCGATATCACCATGCCCGGCCTGATCGACGGCATCGGGCTCGCCGAACATGCGCGGGAGGTGCATCCCGACCTACCGGTGTTGTTCGTCTCTGGCCGACTGGATCATGCGCGCCGTGCCGAGGCGGTCGGCCAGCCGTCGGCCTTCATGCCGAAGCCCTATGATATGGCGCGGGTGATCAGCACGATCGGCCGGCTGATGGGTGAAGAGCAGCCGTTGCCGTTAGGCCATTCGTAACCCGCAGGCCGGCATAATGACCCAGGCGTAAGGCTGCTTCGCCTGACGCTGGACGGAGGTCATTGTGCGACGCGCCCCAACCCCACTATGCCGTACGCTGGCCCGGCGTGCCGCTTCTTTCCTGGCCGCATTGCTGCATGCTGTGACCCCACGTGGGCTATGGCCGCGGCTGTTTTTGCTGATACTGGCCGCGACAGGGCCGTTGATGGCGCTGCTGGTGCTTTCTGCCGTGGCTGACGGCCGGCGCGTGCTGGACACGGCGCGGGACCAGGTCGTGCAGCTCGCCCAACTAGCGGCCGAACAGCAGGACGACATGGTTCAGGAGGCATCGGGCCTGCTGCGCGTGCTGGCGCGGGTGCCGGAGGTGCGGCTTATCGGTCGCGTGGAGTGCGACGGCCTGCTGAATGCGGTGATCTCGGACCCCCCCCGGATCAACGTCCTGGCAGTTGTGGGAGTGGACGGCATCGTCGCCTGCAGCACCAACCCAATCAGCAAGGGCCTGAGCCTAGCCGACCGTGCCTACTTCCAGGAGGCTCTGGCGTCCCGGTCCGCAACGGCCGTGGTGATGGGTGCGATGACGATCAGCCGGGCTACAGGCAAACCGGCTGTGTTCTTCGCAGCCCCATTGGAACGCTCGCCCGGCAGCGACGTGCCGCCCGGGGTGATCCTTGCCGGACTCGACCTCGAATGGTTCGCACACTTGTCGGATCGGACCCCGGGATTGGCGGACCAGTTGGTTCAGGTGCTGGACAGCCGCGATGGCGCGGTGTTGGCGGAGGCGCCGGATGCAGCGCATCGCACCGGTCAACGATTTCCCAGCCATCCGGTCATCGAGGCCTTCAAGTCGGCGCCTGGTGGCGGGTCGGTGCAGGCAGCGGATCTCGATGGAGTGAGCCGCATTTTCGGCTTTGCTCCGCTGCCGGGGCGTGCAACTGGGCTCGTGGTCGCGATCGGCCTCAAGGAGGCCGACATCCGGGCCGCGGCGGACCAGCGGTACTGGCTATCGATCGGGATTGTGTTTGCCGCGACGGGCTTTGCCCTGCTGACCGCATGGCTGATCGCCAAGCTGACCGTGCTCCGCCCGATCGATGCATTGGTGAGGGCGGCGGCGCTGGTTGGATCGGGCGACCTGTCCGCGCGGGCGACCATAGGCTGTGGTGCCGCGGCCGAGCTGCGGTCGCTCGGGACGGCATTTACCCGCATGGCTGGCCGTCTCCAAGCGCGGGACGGGCGGATTGCCGTGATGCAGCAGGAGATTGCGGTCAGCGAGGGCCACCATCGCCTTCTGACGGAGAACGCCAATGACATGATCATCCGGTACTCGTCTGAGTTCCGGCGCCTGTATGTCTCGCCGGCCTGCCGTGACCTGCTGGGCTATGAGCCCGAGGAGCTGGTCGGGGGCCATCCCGAAAGCCTTGTGCATCCGGCGGACCGGGAGGCGATGGAGGAGGTGCTGGACCGGCGCTTGCTGACTGGGAAAGCGACGGCACGCGCCAGTTTTCGGTTGATGCGCAAGGATGGATGCTATGTGTGGTTGGAGACAAACGTCCGCCGGCTGGAAGACGGCAGCGGCTTTGTGGCGGTGACGCGGGACGTGTCCGAGCGGAAGGCGCTTGAGGCGCAGCTTGAGGAGGCAAACCGCCGGCTCCGCATCCTGGCGCGGGAGGATGCGCTGACCCGGCTGGCAAACCGGCGCCACTTCGATGAGATGCTGGGGGAGGAGTATCGCCGGGCGACGCGGGTGCATTCGCCCCTGGCCGTTGTCATGCTCGACGTGGACCGGTTCAAGTCGTTCAACGATACCTATGGTCACCCCGGCGGCGATGCCTGCCTGAAAGCGTTGGCAAGCACGATCACCGGGCTGGCCCGCCGGCCTGCAGACCTCGCTGCCCGCTATGGCGGAGAGGAGTTCGTCATCCTGTTGCCGGATACCGATGCCGTCGGCGCGCTGGCCCAAGCAGAGCGCATCCGGGTTGCGGTGCGCGGCCTGGCGATCCCGCACGCCGGGTCGGATATCGGCTTCGCGACGGTCAGCGTGGGCGTCGCGGTGATGGTCCCGTTCGTTAGCGCACAAGGGCCGGCGGCCTTGGTCGAGGCGGCCGACGCGGCGCTGTATGACGCAAAGCGCGCCGGTCGGAACACTGTCCGATTGGCAGAGGTCCAGGTCGCGATGCGGGTCAGCTAAACCCGGTCAAGCTGCAAGGGTCAGGCTGCCTGGCTGAAAACGAGCCGCCGTCGCCGGGCGGGCTGGACCGGCAGGGCGGCATAAACGTCCTTCACGGCCTCGGTGATCGTGACACCAGCCAGCCTGGGCGCGATCCGCCGGCCGCCATGCTCCCACATCGGCGCGCCGCGCAGCACGATCCGGAGCTTTGCCGGCGGTAGATACAGCGCGCTGTCCCGCTGTTCGACCCGGAACAGGCTGGCGGACAGCAGGCGGCCGATCTGGCCCGGCGAATAGGGCTGGCCATGGCCGAACGGCGTGCTCTCGACATGCGCCCACAGGCCCATGCGGTTCGGCGCCACGACCAGCAGCCGGCCATTGTCCTTCAGCACGCGCCAGACCTCTCGCAGCATGCGGCGGGCGTTCTCGGCAGCTTCGAGGCCGTGCACCAGCAAGATGCGGTCGAAGCAGAGGTCGGGAAAGGGAAGGCTGTCCTCTTCGACCGTGCAGGTGAGGTTGGGGCTGCCGGCAGGCCAGCGCGCCACGCCGATTTGCGCCGGGGTGGCGGCGACGCAGCGCAAAGCACTTTCTCTCCAGGGCCGCAGATAGGGGGCCGTGTATCCCAGGCCCAACACGGCGCAGCCTGTCATGTCCGGCCAGGCGATCGCCAAACGGTTCCGGATCAGGCGGCACGCAACCGCGCCGCGCGCCGTCGCGTAGAACTCCGCCGCCGTGTGCGTGTCTGCCGTCATGCCTTCCGTATAGCACAGCATCTGGCCCGCGCTCCCCTGCTTGATCTGGACCCGCAGGTGCGACACGGTGCGCCCCTTCCTAAGTGGAGCCTAGAATGCCCTTAACCGTCCATGCCGTCCCCATCCTGTCCGACAACTATGCCTGGTTGCTGCGGGACGAGGCCACCGGCATGACGGCCTTCGTCGATCCCGCCGATGCGGACGCCTGCATTGCCGCGATCGACGCCGCTGGCGGCCGCCTGGACATGATCCTGCTGACGCATCATCACGCCGACCACGTGGCCGGCACCGATGCCGTTCGCGCCCGCTACGGTTGCCCGGTGATCGGCGCCCAAGCTGACGCCGGCCGCCTGCCACGGCTGGACCGCGCGGTGGCCGAGGGGGACACCGTGGCGCTGGGCAACAGCAGCCTGCGGGTGATCGACACGCCCGGCCACACGCTGGGCCACATCGCTTTCTTTGGCGGCGATGGCACCGGGCACGTGCTGGTCTGCGGCGACACGCTGTTCAGCCTGGGCTGCGGCCGCCTGCTGGAGGGAACTGCCGCCGATATGTACGCCAGCCTGCGCAAGCTGGCGGCTCTGCCAGGGGATACACTGGTCTGCTGCGGCCACGAATATACCCAGAGCAACGCCCGCTTCGCCGTGCACGCCGATCCCGGTAACGCGGCGCTCCGGGCCCGCGCGACGGAGGTGGACCGTCTGCGTGCCGCCGGGCAGCCGACGATCCCTTGCCGGCTTTCGGATGAGCTGGCGGAAAACCCATTCCTGCGCGCGCCGGATGTGGCGACCTTGGCCCGGCTGCGTTCGCAAAAGGATACTTTCCGGTGAAGCTCTACTACTCCGCCACCAGCCCCTATGTCCGCAAGGTCATCGCCTGTGCCCTGGCCTGCGGCACTTTGGATCAGCTGACCCGGATCGAGACCAACCCACATGCCTCTCCGCCCGGCCTAGTGGCGGACAACCCGCTCTCCAAGGTGCCATGCTTGGTGACCCGCGACGGCCTCGCGCTGTTCGACAGCGCCGTCATTTGCGAGTACCTGGATGCCGTGGGCGGCGGATCGCTGTTCCCGCCGCCCGGCCCGGCCCGCTGGCGCGCGCTTAAGTTCCAGGCGATCGGCGACGGCATCATGGACGCGGCCGTGCTGCGGCGCCTCGACATGGCCCGCCCGCCCGAGGCCGCGCGCGATGCTGCCATGACCCGGCAGCGGGATGCGATGATCCGCGCGCTGGACCTGCTGCAGGCGGACCCGCCGGCCAACCATCTGGACATCGGCTCCATCACCGTTGCCTGCGCGCTGGGCTACCTCGACCTGCGCTTCGCGTCGGACACCTGGCGGGAGGGGCGCGGGAAGCTGGCGCACTGGTATGTGGCCATGGAGCAGCGGCCCGAGATCGCCCAATCGGCGCCGGCCCATTAGCGCCCGGATGGCAAGCCGATCGCGGTATAGAGCCGCTCGCTCGGTGGCCAGGCGCGCATGACGTCGCCGCGCCAGGTCACGGCCGCCCAGCCCAGCCCGACCAGAAGGGCGATGCTCACCGCCCACGCGGCGAACACTGCTGGTTCGCCCGTTGTGATGGCATTGGGACGGTCGGGCGCCGGCGCGTACAGGTTGGGCGACGGAAGCATCGGGACATCGGTTGGCGCCGGCTCAGGATAAGAGGCCGGTTCGGGATCAGGCAACGGCAGCGGTGGCACCGGCGCCTTCGATACGGGCGGCTTGAACATAGGCTCGGGCTCGGCGACCGGTGCCCAGTCCGTGCCGCACCGGGCGCAGCGCACGGACTGGCCTGGCGCGAGCCGCGCATCGGGCACGTCGTAGGTAGCGGCACAGGACGGGCAGACGATCCTCATGGGATCGTGATACTCCCGGGTCACGGATGCGAACAGGGCTTGCAGCCCGGCTGGGACACAAGCGGCTGAGATGGTCAAGACGGGCGAGGCAGGGGCAGGGTAGATGGTGCGCCTTGATGGAGTCGGCCTGGCGTTCAACCAGGCCAGCAACACCAATGCGGTGCTGCACGGCTTGTCGTTCGCTATCCCGGACGGCGGCTTCCGCTGGCTGCTCGGCCCATCTGGCGCCGGTAAGACCAGCTTGCTCCGGCTGCTGCACCTGGCAGTGCGCCCGACCCAGGGCCGGCTGACGCTGCTGGGCCAGGACATCGGCGCCCTGGGCCGCCCGCGGCTGCCGGTGCTGCGCCGGCGGATCGGCATGGTGTTCCAGGATTTCCGTCTGCTGCCGCATTTGTCGGTGTTCGACAACGTGGCGCTGCCGCTACGGCTCGCCGGCCGGCCCGAGGGCCAGATTCGGGTTGACGTGGTTGAGCTGCTGAGCTGGGTCGGCCTGTCGAAAAAGCTGCAATCCCGCCCGGCCGAACTCTCGGGCGGAGAGCAGCAGCGGGTCGCGATCGCCCGCGCCGTCGTCGGCCGGCCGCTATTGCTGCTGGCGGACGAGCCCACCGGCAACTTGGACGAGCCCCAGGCCGAACGGCTGATGCAGTTGCTGCATGAGATGAACCGCCTGGGCACCACCGTCGTGGTGGCCACGCATAATGCTGGCTTGGTCGGCCGCCACCCGGCCCATACGCTACGGCTCGCAGACGGGCAGTTGGTGCGTGATGACTAGGGCTATGATGGCCAGGGCTATGATTGCTAAGGCTGGGCGGCTGGATACACGGACCGCCGCGTTGTTGCGCCCGGCCCGCTTCGATGACCTCGGGCTGCGGCGCGCCTTGTCGGACCGGCTGCTGCCGTCGTTGGTGGCGGCGATGGCGTTCTTGGCGGCGCTGGCGCTGGCGGGCGCGGTAGCGGCGTCCGCTCTGGCCCGCCATTGGCAGGAGGGTGCGGGAGCCGTGCTGACGGTGCAGGTGCCGCAACCCAATGCTGCCGCGGCAGACGGTGGCGGGGCGCGGCTGGCCCGGGTGCTGGCGGTGCTCCGCGGGACGCCGGGCGTTGCGTTGGCCCGCGCGCTGGATGAGGAGGAGCTGGCGACCTTGCTGCGCCCATGGCTGGGCAGCGGGTCTGGGCGGATCGCGCTTCCGTTGCCGGCCGTGATCGAGGTGCGGCTGGCCGACCCCTTGCTGGATACCGCGCGGCTGGTGGCCCGGGTGGAGGCCGCGGCGCCGGGAACGTTGCTGGAGGGCCACGACCAGTGGATTCGCCGCCTTGCGGTGCTGGCCCGCAGCTTGCAGGCCTGTGCCGGGCTGGCCTTGGCAGTGGTGGCGTTCGTGGCCGCCGCGGTCATTGCCGTCGCCACCCGCGCGGGGCTATCTGCCCGGCGGGACGCGATCGAGATCGTGCATGGCCTGGGTGCCACGGACAGCTACATCGCCGGGCGGTTTGCGCGCCGGGCCACGCTGCTGGCTTCGGCCGGTGCAGGAATTGGCGCTTTGGTCGCGTTGCCGGTGCTGCTCGGCCTGGCTGGGCTTGCGGCACCCTTTACCGGCCAGCCCGAGTGGACCGGGGTCGCAGACCTCGCTACAGCACTGCCGTTGGCGCTGTGGCTGTCCTTGCCCGCCTTGCCGGTGATCGCGGCGGCGATCGGCTGGCTGACGGCGCAGGGTACGGTGCGCCGATGGCTCCGGCGGCTGCCATGACGGTGGCGCACTGGCGGCGATGGTCACGGCTTGGGTTGGCGGCGGTCAGCGCCGTGCTGCTCGGAGGCGGAGTGGCCTGGGGGTTGGGGTTCGCCGAATTCAACATCCTCGCGCGGCAAGCCGGGGAGCCGCCTGCGGCTGCGGACGGGATCGTGGTGCTGACGGGTGGTGCGGACCGGATCGAGACGGCGTTGCGTTTGCTGACGGATGGGCGTGCGCCGCTTTTGCTGGTGTCCGGCGTGGCGCATGGGGCGGACCTGGCCGATTTGGCCCGCCGGGTGCCGCTTGATGCCGGCCAGGCAGGCCGGGTGACACTGGGTCGCGCCGCCCAGAGTACCCTGGGCAACGCGACCGAAACCGCGCTTTGGGCCCGCGCGCATGGCATAAGGCAGCTAATCGTCGTGACGGCTGGCTATCACATGCCGCGGGCATTGCTGGAGCTGCGCCGCGCCTTGCCGGACGTGGCGCTGCACCCGGTTCCCGTGCAGTCCCCCGCGCTGCGCAGTGCGCCACCGGCAACCACGGTCCGGATGCTCGCAAGTGAGTTCGACAAGCTGCTGGCAGTCCGGTTTGGCCTCGTCCGCTTTTTGCGCAATGGAGAAGGACCATGAACTGGGGGGATGGACCATGATCTGGCTGCGATCCCTGTTGTTCAATATCTGGTTTTTTGCCGCAACGTTGGCCATGGGGCTGCTCGGCGTCTTGGTGCGCTGGTTTGCTCCCCGCCATGCCCTTTGGGTGGCGCAGAGCTGGGCCGGACTGGTGTTGGCTGGCGCCGCAGCGATTTGCCGGATTCGCATCGAGGTGATCGGGCGGGAGCATTTGCCCACCCAGGGCGCCGCTTTGATTGCGTCGCAGCATCAATCGGCGTTCGATACGCTGATCTGGCTGCGCCTGGTGCCACGCGTGGCGTATGTGTTCAAGGCGGAGCTGGCGCGCATACCGCTGTTCGGCTCGCTTCTGGTGCCGGCCGGGCAGATTCCGGTAGATCGCGGGGCCTCGTTCAGCGCAGTACGCAGCCTGTTGCGCGGCGCCGACCGTGCGAAGGCGGACAGCCGGCAGATCGTGATCTTTCCCGAGGGCACCCGAGTGGCGCCGGGCATCGAGGCCGAGCTGCGGCCCGGCATTGCCGCATTGGCGGCGCGGACTGGGCTGCCGGTCATCCCGGTAGCGACCGACTCCGGCCAGCGCTGGGGCCGGCGGGCATTCCGCAAGACGCCAGGGGTCATCCATATTGTCGTCGGGCTGCCTATTCCGGCGGGCTTGTCGCAGACAGTACTCATTGCGACCATGCGGGAGCGCTGGCGTGAAGCAGAAACGATGGGAAACCTTGTGGATAAGTCTGTGCACAAAGATAGGATGTTGCCTCCGGAGTGAGCCGGTAGAACCCCACAACGCCTTCATTTATCACAGATTCATGGCAGTTTATGGCAGATGGCATGAACGAGTGCCGCTTCTGGAATGCCGTTTTGTTTACACAACTCTTTGTAATAACAGGGAAAAGAGAATTAACGTCGAAACGTGTGGTATGCCCTCGCTGCTAAACCCGCCAAAATCATCACGTTTCCGTGTCTCAGGTCGTGCCGCTGTGGATGAGCTGCCTTCGTCCTGCGTCGGAGACCACCTGCCAAGTCCTTTGGATTGCTGAGTGTCAAGACCCCCATCGTCGTGGACCCGGATTATTTTGGTATTGGGCGTATTGGGTTTGACAGGGCATGGCGCAGTTTGGCTCCGGTCGGTGGATCGGCTGCGCGGCCTGATGGAGGAGCAGGCCGGAGCGCTCCGTGATCATGGTTGGCGTGTTGAACTCGGGCCTGTTCGGTGGGGAGGGTGGCCCGGGCGGGCGGTTGTCGAGATCGGGCCGGTATCGATCGCCACAGATGGGTTCGCGTGGCGGGCGGAGAGCGTGGTCGCCGACACGGCGTTGTTTCGGCCCGGCCCGCTCGTCATGCGATCCGCAGGCCACCGGGTTCGTCTTGGCCTGTATCCGGAAATGGTGGTGACCTCGCGGGAGGCGACCATAGAGGCCCGCGCCGACGGCGTCGTCCTGACGGGTGCCGGCGTCCGTATCGCAGACGTGGTCGAGGCGGAGGCGGTGCAGGCGCGCCTCGGGCCGGCGACCCTGGCCATGACGGCCCGGCGCGTCCGATTTCCCGAAGCGCTCGGGACGCGCAGTCCTGCTATCGATTCGCTTGAGTTCCGGGTTCTCCTGACGCGGCCGGTTCCACCTGCTGCCGGACTGCGAACCGCGGTCGCCGCATGGCGGGATGCTGGCGGCGCCATGGACGTGCCAGAGTTTGCATTGGTGGGGGCAGGAATGCGGGCTTCGGGCCGGATAGGACTTTGGCTCGACAGCGCGTTGCAGCCGAACCTCGATGGAATGGTGCATATCACTGGCTATGCGGCCGGGTTGGATGGCCTTGTGGCTACGGGAAACCTGCCGCGACGGACCGCGGCGGCGGCCAAAGCGGTGCTTGGCCTACTCGCGGCGCCCTCGCCGGATGGCAGCGCGGACGTTACGGTGCGGATGCGGGATGACGTCTTGATGGTCGCACAGTTTCCCTTGCTGCGGCTTCCGCGGCTGGAGTGGCCGGACCCAGCGTCTGCTCCATAACGAGGCGCAGGCATGGTGGCGGTGAGCAGCGCCGCCCGATGGGGCCCGCGGCATGCCCCAGCGTTAGCCCGATGACTCCCCATTAGATTGGGCGGCGAGGGCGCGTGCCATTTGACTCAGCGCCTCCTGGTGCTTGTGATTATCGATAGCGGCGAAGTTGCGGGCCAACTCCAGGCACATGCGCTGGCGATGGGACAGCTCGGCTGGCGGTACGTCGGAGTCCAGACCCTCGAAAAACCAGCTTACAGGGACGTTCAGCACCAACGCGATCTCATAAAGCCGCCCGGCCGAGATGCGGTTCAGGCCACGCTCATACTTGTGGGCCTGCTGATACGTCACGCCGATTAACTGCGCGAGCTGCTGCTGTGACAGTCCCAGCATCACGCGACGCTCGCGGATACGGGCACCGGCATGACGGTCGGCGATGCTTGCGCGGGCGGGCGCAGCCGTCTCGGGGGTCATTTCCTCATCATTTGAGACGGTCTCAGGACTTTGATTGGAAGACACGATTCGCCCCATGGTTTGATAACTACAGACTTACACTCAAATGAGCGAAAGTGGCATCGCGGTATTCACGCAAAACGTCAACACCCCGTGATTTACGACGTGATGCGCATGAAAATGTCTCGGGCATGCATTCAAGTGGAGGCATCCTTTGGTTTGGCGGCACGCTCGCGCCGTGCTGGGGGCGATGGAGCGGCCGGAGCAGCATCGGCAGTGACGTTCGGCGGAATGATAGGTGCCGCCGGCGCACGCTCCGTCACAGTCGCGGCACGGGCGACTGCGAGTTGGCTGCGCAGGCTGTCGATCTCTCGCTGCAACCGCTCCAACTCCTGCGGGTTCGCATCGTGCTGAAGCGGTGGCGGCGAGGCGTCCGTTGCCGGCTGGGTCTCCTGGCCAGGTGGCAGCGGCGCGCTGCCACGGTGAAATGGATTGAACATGCTCATCGCACGCTCGATCATCGCCACATTCTGCCGGCTCATCTCCTCGACCCCCACCGGCATGAAGGGACTGAATGTCTGCTGCACCACCTGACGCAGCTGCTGCTGCTGGCGTGCGAAGCTCGACATCGCCTGTTCCAGATAACGCGGCACCACACCTTGCAGACTGCCGCCGTAGAAGCCAATCAGCTGGCGCAGAAAGGCCGTAGGCAGCATCGAGGTGCCTTTGCTCTCCTCCTCGACGATGATCTGCGTCAGCACGCCCCGAGTAATGTCCTCTCCGGATTTGGCATCGTACACGACGAAATCGCGGCCGGCGCGAATCATGTCGGCCAAGTTATCAAGCGTGATGTAGCTGGACGTCTCGGTATTATAAAGGCGCCGGTTAGCGTATTTCTTGACGACCACCGGAGGCTGAGGGGGTTCCGGCGCAGGGTTGGACGCATCGGATCCAGGAGCGGGATCGTTCGGAGGGTCGGATTGCGGCATGAGGTCCTCGTTTGAGACGTTGGGACAAGTGTATCACGCAGTTGCAGCATTGGGCGAGATCGGCGAAAGCGTCTATCAACCCGGCGGTATATGCGCAGGGCAAATGACAGATCACCCACCGGAACTCCCCGACGCCGCCCTAGCAGCCGATTGGATCACGATATGGCACAGCGAATGGGCCGCCCTTGCCACCGACCGCGAGGTGCAGGAGGCCCAGCAGCGCATGGCGGCATCATGGGCCGTCCAGGCCCAAGCGGCCGTAGCCTCCCGGGCGGCGGCTGATGCTGCGGCCCGATGCACCCGGCCCGTTCCGCCGTCGGGGACCCCGGCCGTTGCTGATGCACCTGCTGCCCGGGACGTCGTCATTAGCAACTCGCTGGACTCACCCGCCGGGCTCGAATGTCGAGCCGCCAAACCCGCCGCCGATTCCCGCTGCCGTTGACCCCGCGCTGATCGCCGGGATTGCGGCCTATCGCCGGCACCCTTGGCAGCGCGACATGCCGGACCCACCCAGTCTTTGGGAGGAGGGCGGCACGCGGCTGCAAGACTTCGGCAGCAAGACTGACCCGGCCGTCCTGTTCGTGCCGAGCCTGGTCAATCGCGCCTATGTGCTCGATATCGCACCCGGCCGGTCGATGATGCGCTGGCTGGCCCAGCAGGGCGTGCGGCCGCTTTTGCTCGACTGGGGCTGGCCCGGACCGTTGGAGCGGAGTTTTACGCTTACCGACTACATTGCGGGACGGTTGGAGCGTGCGATGCTGGCCGTGGGACAGCCTTTTGTGCTGGCCGGGTACTGCATGGGCGGGCTGCTGGCCCTGGCGGCGGCGCTGCGCCGGCCGGACTTGGTGCATGGGCTGGTGCTGCTGGCCACGCCTTGGGATTTTCACGCCGGAGATGCGGCGCAGGCCAGGCGCTTGGGCAACGCGCTGCCAGCCTTCGAGCCGCTGCTGAAGGAGACCGGCACGCTGCCGGTCGATACCCTGCAGGCGCTGTTTACTCTGCCGGACCCCGGCGCCATCGCGGCCAAGTATCGCGCCTTTGGCCGCATGGACCAGGCCAGCGACGCCGCCCTGGGCTTCGTCGCGCTGGAGGACTGGCTCAACGATGGCGTGCCGCTCGCCGCCCCGGTCGCGCGGGAGACGCTGGCCGGATGGTACGGCGCGAACACCCCGGGCCGCGGCACTTGGCGCGTCGGCGGCGCGGCCGTCGATCCCCGCATGCTGGCGATGCCGGCCTTTGTGGCGACGCCGGCCCGGGACCGCATCGTGCAGCCGGACAGCGCGCTGCCGCTGGCCCGGTTGATTCCTGGCGCCGTCTTGCACCAGCCCGCGGCCGGGCATATCGGCATGGCTGCTGGCCCCCGGGCGCAGTCGGCCTTGTGGTCGCCGCTGCTGGGCTGGTTGTCCGGCATGCGATCGCCTATCTTTTGCTGACAAAGGGAGCACAAACTATGGAAGACGTCGTTATCGTATCCGCCGCCCGCACCCCCGTGGGCAGCTTCAACGGGGCCTTTGCGTCCGTCCCCGCCCATGTGCTGGGCACCGTCGCCTTGCAGGCGGCGATGCAGCGGATCGGCATGGACCCGGCCGAGGTGGACGAGGTGATCCTGGGCCAGGTGCTGACGGCCGCACAGGGCCAGAACCCCGCCCGCCAAGCCGCCCGCGCCGCGGGAATTCCGGACGACAAGACGGCATTCGGCATCAACCAGGTCTGCGGATCGGGCCTCCGCACCGTGGCGCTCGCCGCGCAGCAGGTCCGCACCGGCGAGAGCGCCATCGTGCTGGCCGGCGGGCAGGAGAGCATGAGTCAGTCCGCTCACGCCGCCTATCTGCGGTCCGGCACCAAGATGGGCGACCTGAGCCTGGTGGACACCATGCTGAAGGACGGCTTGTGGGACGCCTTCAACGGCTATCACATGGGCACCACGGCCGAAAACGTGGCGACTGCGTTCCAAATTACCCGCACCCAGCAGGACGAACTCGCGGCCGCGAGCCAAAACAAGGCTTCGGCCGCGCAGAAGGCGGGGCGGTTCAAGGACGAGATCGCGCCCGTGACCATCAAGGGCCGCAAGGGCGAGACCGTGGTGTCCGATGACGAGTACATCCGGCACGACAGCACGCCCGAGATGATGGCGAAGCTGCGCCCGGCCTTTTCGAAAGACGGCACCGTGACCGCCGGCAACGCGAGCGGCATCAACGACGGCGCTGCCGCCCTGGTGGTGATGTCCGCCAGCGAAGCGGCGCGCCGGGGGCTCACGCCACTCGCCCGTATCGCGAGCTTTGCCACCGTCGGCGTCGATCCCGCCGTGATGGGGACCGGCCCGATCCCGTCCAGCCGCAAAGCCCTGCAACGGGCCGGCTGGACCGTGGCCGATCTGGACCTGATCGAGGCTAACGAGGCCTTCGCCGCCCAGGCCTGCGCCGTGAACAAGGACATGGGCTGGGACGCTGGTAAAGTGAATGTGAACGGCGGAGCCATCGCTATCGGACATCCGATCGGCGCGTCCGGCGCCCGCGTGCTGGTGACGCTGCTGCACGAGATGGCGAAGCGCGACGCCAAAAAGGGCCTGGCGACGCTGTGCATCGGCGGCGGAATGGGCGTTGCGATGTGCCTGGAACGCTAAGGTCCTAGCCTAGCACTCCCCTGGCAAAACGGCGAAGATGAGGCCGCTTAAGCCAGGGGAGGACAAGCAATGGCACGAGTCGCACTCGTAACGGGCGGGACACGCGGTATCGGCGAGGCTATCAGCATAGCGCTGAAGGATGCGGGGCGGACGGTCGTCGCGAGCTATGCCGGCAATGACGCTGCCGCCACCGCATTCACGACCAAGACCGGGATTCCGCATGTCAAGTTCGATGCCGGGGATTTCGCGGCGTGTGAGGCCGCGGTGGCCAAGATCCACGCCGAGCATGGCCCGATTGAGATATTGGTGAACAACGCCGGCATTACCCGCGATACCACCATGGCCCGCATGACGCGCGATATGTGGGACGCGGTGGTCGATACCAACCTCGGCAGTTGCTTCAACCTGTGCAAGCTGACGTTCGACGCCATGCGCGGGGCGAAATTCGGCCGGGTGGTGAACATCGGCAGCGTCAACGGGCAAGCGGGCCAGTATGGCCAGGTGAACTATGCCGCCGCCAAGTCGGGCATCCACGGCTTCACCAAGGCTCTGGCGCAGGAGGGTGCGCGGTTCGGCATCACGGTGAACGCCATCGCGCCGGGTTACGTGGATACCGAGATGGTGCGCGCCGTGCCACCGGACGTACTGACCAAGATCATCTCACGTATCCCGATGGGCCGCCTGGGCCATGCGGAGGACATCGCCCGCGGGGTCGCATTCCTCACCGCCGACGATGCCGATTTCGTCACGGGATCGACGCTGTCGATCAATGGCGGACAGCATATGTACTAGGGACAAGCCTCACGTAACAAGGCAGGACTTGGGTGCCGTTCCGGCGGCGACGCTGGCCGGATGCGGCGCGATCGGGCTCTGGGCCTTCCTGGCCCTGTTGTCCCGCGCCGCATCCGAGGTGCCACCGCTGCAGTTGACCGCGATCAGCTTCGCGATCTCGGCGGCACTGGGTGTTGCACGGCTGGCTGGACGGGGACAGCTTGTAGAGCTTCGGCAGCCGGCCTTGGTTTGGCTGCATGGGGTAGGCGGGCTGTTCGGCTTTCATGCGTTGTACTTCGCCTCGCTTGCCCGCGCGCCGGCGGCAACGGCGAACCTGATCAACTATACCTGGCCGTTGCTGCTGGTGCTGCTCTCGGCGGTGACGCTGGGACTACGGCTGACGTGGCGGCACCTGCTGGGGACCATATTGGCGTTGCTGGGGTGTGCGGCGCTACTCGGCGGCGATGCGGCGTTCCCGGCTTGCGTATTCCGGTCCATCGTGAACGCTGATTCCGGTGGATCGTGAACACGGTTTCCGTTTGATCCTGAACGTGGTTTCCGGTTGATCGTGAACACCTGGGTGGTGGTCACGATCGGCGTCGGA